>ENA-OOYV01000030-OOYV01000030.1-human-gut-metagenome-genome-assembly--contig:-NODE-30-length-101376-cov-8.991137_pt1 | contig 101376 bp, 97 predicted proteins | sample MGYA00241704_ERZ501380 | MGnify/ENA primary metagenome ERZ501380 (study PRJEB25962, sample SAMEA2042984) | human gut metagenome | biome: human gut; feature: human-associated habitat; material: faeces...
TATTGTTTCTATATTTTCTATTGTTTCTATATTTTCTATTGTTTCTATATTTTCTTTATCTGTTTTTATATTTTCATCTATATTTTTTATTTCATTTATGCTTTCTTCTTTATTTTCTCTATTTCGAAAGATTTCTTCTATTGGATTATTTTTTACACCACTTATTTCCTCATCTTCTTTACTCATTTGTGAATTTTTAATCTTTTTAAATAAACTACCAAAAATTGGTGTCGTATTATCTTTAGATTTAGTAACTTCGGTATTATATATCTGTTTAGGTTCTTGAATATTAGTTTTCTTTGTTATATCAATATTTTTTATTTTTTCCGCTTCTGAAACCAAATCTTCTTTTAGTAAAGTTTCTTTAATCGAATGATAAATAGCCTTAAATACTTTACTTTCTTCTTCAAAACGAACTTCTAATTTTGCAGGATGAACATTTACATCAACTTTATGTGGATCTACACTTATGTTTAATATTAAAAATCCAAACTTTCCAATTGTAATCATTCCTTTAAATCCCTGCTCGGCCGCACTTGTTAATGCTTTATCTTTAACATATCTTTTATTAACAAAAAATAGTTGATTGCTTCTATTTGAACGAGAGATTATAGGTTTTCCAACCACACCCGTAACTTTAATGTCTTCATATGTATAATCAACATTTAAACAGTTTTCTGCAATATCCTTTCCATATATATTATATATAACAGTTTTCATGTCGTTATTACCCGATGTTTGAATTACTGTCTTTCCTGAATTTATTAGTCTTATAGCAATGTTTGGATTTATAAGTGCAATTCTAGTTACAGCATCTTCTATATACCCAAATTCTGTAAAGTCCTTTTTTAAAAATTTATATCTTACAGGTGTATTGAAAAATAAATTTTGTACAGTTATAGTTGTTCCTTTTGGGCATCCTATCTCTTCATTACTAATAACTTTTCCACCTTCTACTACCACTTTTCGTCCAATATCACTTGACTCAGTTTTAGATACCAGTTCAACTCTTGCAATTGCTGCAATACTTGCTAATGCCTCACCTCTAAATCCCATAGATTTTACTGTTTCTAAATCTTTGGCTTGTCTTATTTTACTTGTAGCATGTCTTTCAAATGCTATTTCCATATCATCTGGCATAATACCCTTTCCATTGTCTGTGATACGTATATAAGATATTCCGCCATTTTTAATCTCTACAGTTATGTTGGTTGCTCCAGCATCTATAGAGTTTTCTATTAATTCTTTTACAACTGATGCTGGTCTTTCAATTACCTCACCTGCGGCAATTTGGTTTATTGTTAGTTCATCTAATAATACTATATTTCCCATTTTTCTACCTACTTTCGTTCTCTTATATTACTTTCTTTCTGAGATTATATCATTGTTTTGTTTGTTTTGTATAGATTTATTTTATACTTTTTTTATTATTTTGTATGTAAATCTTTTTTACTTTTTTAGTTCTATTTCTATTTTTTTGTCTTCTTTTAAATCTATTTTACTATATTTTACATGGCAGCAATCGAAAAGCTTTCTTGATGCAATATTATTTTCTGAATCGGCATATTTGTTGCTTAAATAAACCACTTCTTTTATTCCAGATTGAATTATAATTTTAGCACATTCATTACAAGGAAATAAATCTACATATATCTTTGCATTTTCTAAATCTTTTTTACTTCCTCTATAATTTAAGATAGCATTCAGCTCTGCATGACATACATATGGATATTTTGTTTCTAAATTTTTTCCAACTCTTGCCCATGGAAATTCATCATCATTAAATCCATTTGGAGCACCATTATATCCAATTGATAAAATTCTATTATCATTACTAACAATACAAGCACCTACTTGTGTCGAAGGATCCTTACTTCTCATGGCTGACAATTTCGCAATTGCCATAAAATATTCTTCCCAACTTATGTAATTATCTCTTTTTCTATTTAAATTATTTTCCATATAAATCCCCTCTCTATCATCTTTTATATAAGTAATTTTATCCACTATACCATAAACATGCATTTTCTTCTAGTTCAAATTTAAAAACAATGTAACACTTTTATCTATATAAGAATAATATATACCATACAAAAGAACAAGAAAAAAAGTTCTTTATAGGAGGTAGACATATGGGAAATTGTTGTAACTGTGGTAATAGTGAAATCTTATGGTTCATTATTCTATTTTTACTACTTTTCTGCAGCTGTGGTAACAACTCTTGCTGTGATAACAACTGTGGATGTGGTTGCTAAAAATCCTTATCCTTAAAAGAAAAGTAACTTTGTACATTTGAAAGGGGGGAAATTTATTATGCCAGAAAATAGAGGTTGTGGATGCGGTTTCGGTTTTGGAGATGACTGCATTTGGATAATTATAATATTAATATTAATATGCTGCTGTTGCGGTGGTAACAGAGGATGTTGCTAATTAAATACCTTTTATTAGTTTAACATATTAAAAGTAAAGGAATTTGGTACTTTTCCTTTACTTTTTTCTTAAATTTGAAACAATTTTTTCAAGATTTTCTAGTAAATAATCTATGTCATTTTTGCTATTTTCCTTTCCTATTGTAATTCTTAAAGTTCCATATGCAAGTTCTTTTGAAAGTCCAATTGCCATTAGAACATGCGATGGTTCATCAAGCCCTGAACTGCAAGCAGAACCACTAGAAGCACAAATTCCTTTTTCATCTAATTTTAATAATAATTCTTCTCCTTCAATTCCTGCAAATGAAATATTTGCATTTCCTGGAAGTCTATTTGTAATATGTCCATTTATTTTTATCATTGGAATTCTTGCCTTTGCTTCTTTAATAAAATAATTTCTTAATTTTGTTATATGCTCATTATAATCATCAAAATTCCTGTACACAAGTTCTATTGCTTTCCCAAGTCCAACTATTCCTGCGACATTCTCTGTACCTGCCCTTTTATCTTTTTCTTGATGGCCTCCATCTTGTAATTTTTCAAATTCAATTCCATCTTTTATATATAAAGCCCCCATACCTTTTGGACCATAAAACTTATGTGCAGACATTGATAATAAATCTATATTTAATTTTTCAACATCTATCTTAACATTTCCTACAGCCTGAACCGCATCAGTATGAAAAATTACATTATGTTTTTTTGCAATATTTCCTATTTCTTGAATTGGTTCAATAGTCCCAATTTCGTTGTTAGCAAACATTATTGTTATTAAAATTGTTTTATCTGTAATTGCATTTTCTAGCTCTTCTAAATTAATAACTCCCATTTCATCAACATTTAAATAAGTAACTTCAAATCCCTGGGTTTCAAGTTTTTTGCATGTGTTTAAGACTGCTGGATGTTCAATTTTGCTTGTAATAATGTGATTTCCCCTATTTTTATTTGCATATGCAATTCCTTTTACCGCAAGATTATCACTTTCACTACCGCAAGAAGTAAAGTAAATTTCTTTTTTATTGCAATTTATGGCTCTTGCAACCTTTTGCCTTGATTCCTCTTGAGCTCTTTTGGCTCTTCTTCCAATTGTATATAGTGATGATGCATTTCCAAATTCAATTCCAAAGTATGGAATCATTTCTTTTATTACTTCTTCACTTACTGCTGTTGTAGCAGCATGGTCAAAATATCTAAAACTCATAAAATTACCTTCTCTTTAAATTAAATTTATTATTATTATATTTTTAACTATGCTATATTATGCAAAAAATGTACATTATATAATATTAAATATCTCTATTTTCATAATAAATAAAAAAGAATAGCAAATATACTACTCTTTTCATTAATTTATCTTGCTTCTGCCCATCTAAGTATTCTTATATTTTTATATGTATCTAAAACTTGTTTATACTTTAAATATTCTTCTTCCCAAACTTCATTTGGAACCCTTTCAAAAGCACTAAAAACTTTTTCTGCTTCTGATAAAAAAACAATTTGTTCTTGTGCATTCATTTTATCATACATTTTAGATAAACGATATAATCTATCTAAAATATCATTTGCTTCAATAAAAGTCCAAAAGTCTTTTACGTGCATTCCTGCAAGTTTAATTTGCATAACTGCAAAGGCAATAAGTGCTACAATTATAAAAATTAAAATATATATTATTGTCGCTAATACATTCATAAGAATCACCTTCTTTTTAATATAGTTATATTATACCAGTTTTGTAACATTTTTGCAACCTTTTTGTAATATAATTGTAATATTCAATTTTAGATTTTTTGATACTTTTTAATATTTTTGTGATATAATTATACTTTATAAATATTATTTCAAAGGAGATATTCTTATGGATAGATATGAAACCACTAAAAAAGCCGGTATATTAGGTATTATTGGCAATATTTTTTTACTAATTATTAAATCAATTGTTGGATTTCTAAGTCATAGTCAATCTATGATTGCAGATGCGGCAAATAGTGCTGGTGACATATTTGCTTCATTAATGACCTTTATTGGAAATAAAATAGCTAGTGAGCCTAGAGATGAAAACCATAATTTTGGACATGGTAAAGCAGAATATATCTTTTCATTATTTATAAGTATATCAATGATATTTGTTTCTTTAAAATTGCTTTATGACTCTATATGTTCCTTGATTTATGAAAATCACTTTACTCCATCTTGGTTTTTAATTGCTGTATGTATAATTACAATAGTTGTAAAACTATGTTTATACTTATATACTAATTCCTTATCAAAAAAATATGATAATATTTTATTAGATGCAAACAAGAAAGACCACCGCAATGACTGTATTGTTACAACATTTACATTGGCTTCAATTTTGCTTAGCTATGCAAACATTTATTGGTTTGATGGAATTGTTGGTATTGGAATATCATTATGGATTTGTTATACTGGAATTAAAATTTTTATTGATAGTTTTAATGTATTAATGGACATATCATTAGACAGTAAAACTAATGACTTAATTCTGGATCTAGCTCATGCTTATAAGGATATAAAAAAAGTTGACACTATTTCTAGTGCTCCTGTTGGATATCAGTATGTTGTTGTTCTTACAATATATGTTGATGGAAATATGACAACATTTAAAAGCCATAAATTAGCTGACGACTTGGAAAATGATATAAATAAATTAGATAAAATTTATAAAGCAATTATACATGTACATCCATTGATAGAAAACACAAATTAAAAGAGGCCACTTTTTAATAGCCTCTTTTAATTTGTGTTTTCTATCGCTTTCATTATTTTGCAATTATATCAATTTTATCATTTTTAGCAACAGCTTTTACAGTTTCCCCTGGTTTTACAATTCCATCTAAAATTGCTTCTGCAATTCTATCTTCTAACATGCTCTGAATTGCACGTCTTAAAGGTCTTGCACCATAGTTTGTATCTATACCTTTCTTTAAAATTAATTCTTTAACAGAATCATCTATTTCTATTTTCATATTTTGCTCATTTAATCTTTTTTGTACTTGTTTTAGCATTATATCTATAATTTGTTTTATTTCCTCATCAACAAGTTTATGAAATACAATTATCTCATCAATACGGTTAATAAACTCTGGTCTGAACTCCTTTTTTAATTCTGCTAAAACTTCTTTTTTAACATTTTCATATTCTTTATCGGCTGCTTCTTTGTCACTTTTTGATTCTGTAAATCCAAGCATTTTTTTATCTGTAATTGCTCTTGCACCAACATTCGAAGTCATTATAATAACTGTATTTTTAAAATTAACAGTTCTTCCTTGACTGTCTGTTAATCTACCATCTTCTAGAATTTGAAGTAACATATTCATTACATCTGGATGTGCTTTTTCAATTTCATCAAATAAAATAACAGCATATGGTTTTCTTCTTATTTTTTCTGTTAATTGTCCGCCTTCGTCAAAACCAACATATCCTGGAGGGGAACCAATTAATTTAGACACAGAATGTGATTCCATATATTCAGACATATCAACTCTAATCATAGCATCTTCATTTCCAAATAAATTTTCTGCAAGTGCTTTAGATAGCTCTGTTTTGCCTACACCTGTTGGTCCTAAAAATAGAAATGAACCAATTGGTCTATTCGGATCCTTTAGTCCTACCCTTCCTCTTCTTATTGCTTTTGCTACTGCTTCTACCGCCTCTTTTTGACCAATTACTCTTTCATGAAGTGCACTTTCTAAGTTTTTAAGTTTTTCATTTTCATCTTGTGTTATTTTCTTTACCGGAATTTTTGTCCAACTAGAAATAACCTCTGCAATGTCTTCTTTGGTAAGTGTTGTAACACTTCTATTATTTTTATTTTCCCATTTTTGTTTGTCTTTTTCTAACTTTTCTTTTGCTTCTTTTTCTTTATCTCTTAATTTAGCTGCCTTTTCAAAATCTTGAACTCTAATTGCCTCATCTTTTTCTTTTTCATATTCAGTAATTTTTTCTTCTAATTCCTTTAAGTTTTCAGGTCTTGTATATGTTCTCATTTTTACTCTAGATGAAGCTTCATCAATTAAATCTATTGCTTTATCTGGCAAAAATCTATCATTAATATATCTTACTGACAAGTTAACAGCTGCATCAATTGCCTCATCTGTAATCTTTACATTATGATGTGCTTCATATTTATCTCTAAGTCCTTCTAGAATTCTAATTGTATCTTCTTTATTAGGTTCTTGTAGATTTACAGGACTAAATCTTCTTTCTAAAGCAGCGTCTTTTTCAATATATTTTCTATATTCATTTAGTGTTGTTGCACCAATTAATTGTATCTCTCCTCTTGCTAAAAGTGGTTTTAAAATATTGGCTGCGTCAACAGCACCTTCTGCAGAACCAGCACCAACAATAGTATGAATTTCATCTATAAATAAAATAACATCTCCTGCCTTTTTTACTTCATTTAATGATTTTTTTATTCTTTCTTCAAAGTCGCCTCTATATTTAGCACCTGCAACCATACTTGAAATGTCCATACTAACAACTCTTTTATTTTTTAACATTTCTGGAACATCTTCTTGCACAATTTTTTCTGCTAATCCTTCAACTACTGCTGTTTTTCCTACACCTGGTTCTCCAATTAAACATGGATTGTTTTTAGTTCTTCTTGATAAAATTTGAATTACCCTTTCAATTTCATCATTTCTACCAATTACAGGATCAAGTTTTCCTTCTCTTGCTTGTTTAGTTAAGTCTGTTCCAAATTGATTTAAAGTATTTGTTGAATTGTAACTCCCGAATCCTTTTTTATCGTTTTGTTTTACATCTCCAGATTGCTCATCTTCATTTATTATCTTTACAATTTCATTATATAATTTTTGTGGATTAACATTTAAATCCATCATAATTCTAACTGCAATGCTATCTCCCTCTAGCATAATTCCTATTAATAAATGTTCTGTTCCAATATATTCTGAACCAAGTTTTCTAGCTTCACGAAAAGCATTTTCAATAACTCTTTTAGTTCTTGGTGTAAAACCTATAGCTGAATTTTTACCATCTACTGGAACGCTACCTATTAATTCTTCAATTTCGGCTTCTATTTTCTCTGGTGAAATGTCTTGATTTTCTAAAACTTTGCTTGCAACACCAGTTCCTTCTTTAGAAAGTCCATATAATAAATGTTCTGTTCCAATATAGTTGTGACCAAATTCATTTGCAATATCACTTGCAATTTCAATTGCTTTTTCTGCTCTATTTGTAAATTTATATGTCATAAAATCCCCTCCTTTATTTTTCATTTATAATTTGTTTTATAACCTCTGCTCTTTTTATATCTCTTTCATAAGTGTTTAATTGTTTGTTAAAATATTTTTGCATATTTCCTGGTTTTGTATATAGTAATAATTTATTTACTTTAAAATCCTCAAGTTCTTTTATAATACCTAAATCTGTACCAAGTTTTACATCTGATAATAATTTTCTGCATTCTTCGGCTGATATTTTTTTAGCATTAGAAATTATTCCAAATGAACGGTATACTCTATCTTCTAATTCTATTGGATTTTTAGTTAAATATTTTCTTGCAAGTCTTTCCTGATCAATTACTTTTTCTGTAATTGCTTTTACGTTTTTTATAATTTCTTGTTCCGTAATTCCTAAAGATTGATTATTAAAAATTTGATAAATATTCCCTTGGCTACCCGTTCCTTCTCCATAAATTCCTCTTATATTCATTCCAAAATTATTAACAACTTGTAGAACCTTAGAAATGTTTCCTGTTAAAGTAAGTGCTGGTAAATGTACCATTACAGACACTCTTGCACCTGTACCAAGGTTTGTAGGGCATGATGTTAAATATCCATAATTTGGGCTAAATGCATAATTTACAAGTTCACCTAATTTCTCATCTATTTCAATTGCTAAATTCATTAAACTTTGAATATCAAATCCAGCACTAAATACTTGCATACGTATATGATCTTCTTCATTAATCATAAAACATATATTTTCATCTTCATTAATAAGTATTGCTGTGTTTTCCTTTTTTGACATTGCAAAATCTGGACTTATTAAATGTTTTTCTATTAAACCAATTTTTGTAATATCATCAATATCTTTTAAATTTATAAATTTAAGACCATACCCTAAACTAGGCGTAATTTCTTTTATCTTATTAAGAATTTCTGCACTTTCTTCTTTAGAATATTTATTTGGAAATCTAAATTCTTTTAAATTCCTTGCAAGTCTTACTCTAGAACTAATTACAACATCAGATTCTTTACCATTTTGTAAATACCAATTTGCCATAAGTTATCACCTCTCCTATTCTTCTAACTTTTTAATTTCATCTCTTAGTTTTGCAGCATCTTCGTATCTTTCTTCTTTAATTGCCTCTTTTAGTTCTTTTTTCTTTTTGTCAATTTCATTTTCTTCTTTTGGAAGCACTTCTTCTTTTACTGGCTTAGTTTCATTTTCTTTAAGGTATTTTGATTTTCTTCCTATATGTCTTGTAGAGCCATGTAGGTTTTTTACTAAATAATCTATTTTATCAGCAAAAGTATTGTAACAATTATCACATCCAAACTTACCTGTATTAATAAATTCATCGTATGTTAATCCACATTTTTTACACTTTAAGTTACTATTTGTAAATTGAGGTAAAAAGTTTGTATCATTGTATTCATCAAAAATATCACTTAAAAAACTTGAAAAATTAATTGGCATATTAAAATCAATATTATTAATTCCTTTTTCTTTTGCACATTCTTCACAAAGCAACATTTCTTTTTTTACACCATTTATAATTTGGGTATATTTTACATTTGCTTCATGCTTTCCACAATTTTCACATAACATAAAAATCACACTCCTTCAATCTTCTACTAAATTTAACAACATATTTTTCAAAATATTAGCTCTTAATTTATCTTTATATTCATGTGCTACAGATAAAACGTTGTCACTCGTTGCAACCTTTATTAATTTTGCTTCTTTTTCTGAAAGAATATTATAAGATAAAAAATTGCTAAGGAATATATCTACTTCCTGTGATGTAATTTTATCGTCTAGACTAGTTATAATATGCATAAGGTAATTGTTTTTTTCCATATTAATTTTTTTTATTCTAATATGACCGCCTCCACCTCTTTTACTTTCAACATAATACCCTTGTGAAGGTTTAAATCTGGTTGCTATTACATAATTTATTTGAGATGGCACACAATTAAAATATTCCGCTAAATCATTTCTTTGTATTTCTATATATTCATCATCATCATTAAACAATTCTTTTATAAATTCTTCTATTGTATCAGATATCCTCATACATATCATCTCCTTGACTTTGACTTTCTTTGACCTTAGTTTTTATTATACTATCATTTTTATTTTTTTCAAATTTGAAATATAACTATTTAATTTTATATTTTGTTAAACTCATTGTATATTTAACATTTGTATTGTATTATCTCTTTTTTTCTTAGTTTTTCTTTGTATTATATATATTAACTATGTTATTTGAATTTTTTACCATTTCTATCTTTTGTTATATTTTCCATATCTTTTGCTCTTTCTTTTTGTTTAGCTAATGGAACCCATGCAAAATATGATGATACAAATTCACCATATTTTGTTGTATCATCCATTTGTCCAAATTCATTTTTAAATTTATCAATCTTATCTTTTTTCATTTTATTATGTGTTAATATAATTACTAACACTTCCTCCTTTTTATTTTTAACTTTAAATTTACTTTATATATTAAAATGTATATTTTGAATTTTTTTAATATCCTTATTTTTCATTATTATCATATAAATTAAATTTTATACGATTTCCAAATGAATATTTTATAATTAAATTTCAAATATTAATATTAATAAAATATTTTAAATTAAATTTTTTATTTCCTTATATATATTCTAAATTGCTTTAATTTATTTTGTTTTATATATCAAAAAATTTCCAGTTTAAAAAAGCATTATTGGAGCATCATATATAATGTGAAAAGCAATATTTTTTCACATTATATTTTAAAAAAAGTTAAACACATTCTATAGGAGGTGAAAAACATGGCAAACTCATCAAGTAACAGTAATTATAAAGTAGTTCCAGAAGCTACAGACGCTTTAAATAAATTCAAATATGAAGTAGCTTCAGAAGTTGGTGTTAATTTAAAAGATGGTTACAACGGAGATATATCAGCTAGAGACGCTGGTAGAATCGGTGGTAACATGGTAAGAAAATTAATACAACAAGCTGAATCTCAAATGGCTAACAAATAGTTTTAGTACTAATATATCTTAGTATTTAAATTATTATAAAAAGACAGGAATTTTCTTCTTGGTTTTATGAAGCTCTGTTAAAGGGCATACATAAAGGCAGGAATTGAGTTCCTGCCTTTTCTACTTACATAATAATTTATTAATTAATAGCTGTTCCATTTACATATAATTTATAACCATCAAAATCAATATTACTATACTTGGTTATAAAAAACATCGGTGCTGTTTTATAGTAGCTAGATGACTCTAGAACACTTAGTGTAGAATCTGTACAATTAAGAGTCCCTGTTCCTTCACTTGCATCTTCTAACATACTTTGGTAGATCATAATTCCGCAAACATCTGCTTATCCTCTATCTGTTGCAAGTATAACACTTTTGTCTTTTTCTTCTGAAGTATATGAAGATGACAAGGTTTCATTTCCATTTACTTCTACTTCGGATGTATATTCTATATTTGCTGTAGAAACATTTCCCGGAAGTTTCATATTATTATTTTTATATACTTTGTCAACAGTCTGCAATAATAAAATGTAATTTTTATTATTTCTTTATTTATAATCTAGTTTACTTTTACTGCATGTAAAACAACGCGGTAAGTATTATCATTTGCACATGTAGATAATGTTATAATAGAAGAATTTGTATCAACTGGTGTATTATAATTATATACACTTCTTGAAGTTAAAGTATCCAAAAAGGTTTTATATTCCGCATTATTTTTAAAATCATTTGTAAAATAATATGTTTCTGCTTTTATTTTATAATTAGAAAAAACTTTATAGATTTCTGTACCATTAACTGTTTCAAATGTAATATAATAATTCTCTTCATTTTTATACCATTCTTCTTTTATGGTATCTTTTAAACTTGCAAACATACTTCCATCTCTACGGTTATGTCCAAATATAGAAATATTTTTATCTGTTCCATCAAATTTATTTATATAATTTGCAAATACCCAACCAGCTGAATTATAAGATTTATCAAAACTATGAGTTAAATAATAATCATTATCATTTGATTTTACAACCGGATAATTTATTTTAGTTCCTTTAACATTTAACCAACCAACTGTATCACCATTTTTTTCTATTAAATCTTGAATTTTAACTTCTAAAGCAGATACTTCTTCTTCTCCTATTATAATCTGCTTTGTTGATTGTGCATAATTTGATACAATTTCTTCTAAAATATCTCCATTTTTTTTATTTTCAATATACCAATTATATAATTGATATACACAAATTATTATAATAATAACTGATACTATTCTAAAAAATAAAATAGCAAAATTCATTCTTTTATAGTTTTTCATATGTTTTGCCATAAAATTATACCTCGCTTTTTTAACTTCTATACAATTAGCTGTGCTTTTATAAGCATATTTTATTTTAGCATAAAAAATAATAAAGGACAATAAAATTGCCCCTTATTTTACATGTATAATATTACAAATTATGTATTTTTAAGCATTAAGCTTAAGCTATCTTTATTTACTATTTATTATACCTCTGGCTCTACTAAGCCAAAGTTTTTACCATCTTTTAGTCTGTAAATAACATTAACTTTTCCTGTTTCAACATTGGTGAAAGCTAAAAATTGATTTTTTGGCATATCTTCTAATATTAATTTAGCATCTTCTGGTGTAACTGGTTTTATTTCATAAAAAAGAGTTTTTACAATTTCTCCTTTAACTTCTTTTTCATTTTCAAAATTTACATTTGATTCTTTTAATCTAATTGATTCTGTCATATTTTGTTTATCTTTTTTAGTTTTCATTTTTCTAATTTGACCTTCAAGAATGTCAATATCTTTATCTATAGAAGCATATAAATCTTTACTTCCTGTAACAGCTCTAAATACATCTGCTGATGCTGTAACATGCATCTCTGCTACTTGGTCTTTTCCCTCAGTTTTTATTGTTGCTTGTACATCAAAATCTTCTCCAAAATATTTTACTAATCTTTCGCATTTTTTTTCAATATAATTTTTAATTGAATCTGTTGCCTTTAGTTCCTTTCCTGTTATTTTTATATTCATAAAAATCTCTCCTTTCATTGTTGTTCTTTTGTTTCAACATCACGTTGCTTAGGTCTATTATATATTGTTTACTTATTTTTTTCAAGGTAATTTTGTAAAATTTACAATTATGCACATTTTGTACACATTTTGCTATTTTTTTTAGTCCTTCCCTTGCATTTTAATAAAATTCATGTTATAATGATTTTCGTTATATTTACTAATTTAAAGGGAGGTGCAAAAAAATGCCAAATATTAAATCAGCTATTAAACGTGTTAGTGTTATCGAAAAGAAAACTTTGAGAAATAACATGATTAAATCAGGATATAAATCAGCTGTTAAAAAATTCGAACAAGCATTAGAATCTGGAAATATTGAAGAGGCTAAAACTCTATTTTCTCAAGCTACAAAGAAGATTGATCAAGCTTGCAGTAAGGGTGTTATAGTTAAAAATACAGCTGCTAGAAAAAAATCTAACTTAGCAAAAAAATTAAATGCAGCTATTGCATAATAAAACGTAAAAAATTGTGCACAGTTTTTTACAAAAAATAAACAATTTAGTTTTTTACTAAGTTGTTTTTTATTATGCGTCTAAATTGCAAATATTACTGGTTAAAATTACATTTGATTTTATTTTATATATTATGTTAATATATATTTATAAATATATAGAAAGCTGTGGTATTATGGAAAAAAATATTAATATATTATTAAAAAGATTTTCAAATATAGATAAAAAGATTTTAAAAATAATGAAAATTGGACTTAAGTTTTCATTTTACTTTTGTATTTTAGCAACTTTAATTTTATTTACATATAATTTTCTTTATCTTCCTGCATTATTTTATACTGGAATTTCATTACTACAATCTGGGCTATTCTTTATAGTAGCCTTTACAATTTGTGGTTTTGCATTTGATAAAATAATACATGATATTGGTTAATTTGGTATATCATTTGATTTTTATGTTTACTTGTGTTATAATTAATCTATCCATTATTGGATAAATTTTATAAGGAGGCTTTTATATGCCACAGGAAAACATCATAGTGCTCGCAGATCGCAATTTGGACAATTTTGAAATTTCAAGTCAAACATCCAGCAACTTATTTATTGCTGAAGTTCTTTCTACCAATGAGGTCCTTACCATTTACAGCAATGTTTGTGTTACAGGACACATTTATGTTGAATCCTTAATTGTTTATGGAGATCTAATATGTTGCGGATCTATTTCAGCAACACATCTTGAAGTCTTTGGCAAGCTTATTGTATATTCCAATGTCACAATTGATGAAAATCTTTGTGTTGAGGGTGATGTAATTGTAAGTGGACAAATTATAGCTGATAATGTAGCTGTATTTGGCGAGATACATGCAGATTATCTTGATGCAAATAAGATTTATTGTGATGGTAATATTGTGTGTTCCGATGAAGGAACTTCTTTGGTAACAAGAATAGAGCTCGTTGCAAAAGATGTTGTGTGTACTGGCGATATAATATTCGACTATCCTGATTCCGATTGCAATACTCCACCAATTGCATTAAAGATTTGTATGATTAATTCAAATAATATGCGTATAGGAATACATTAATTCCGAGTCTTCTTAAAGGGGCCTTATATAACTATAAGGTCCCTTTTCCATTTATTTTTTTAATTCTTCAATAAACATTTTATTTAACATTCCAGGATTTGCTTTTCCTTTTGTTTCTTTCATCGCTTGTCCAACTAAGAAACCTAAAGCCTTTTCTTTTCCACCTTTATAATCTGCAACAGATTGTGGATTTGCTTGTAATACTTTCAAAACAACTTCTTTAATTGCTCCCTCATCTGAAATTTGGATCCATCCTTTTTCTTTTATTATAACTTCTGGATCTTGTGGATTTTCAAATAATTCTATTATAACTTTTTTAGCAATTGCAGAACTAATTGTTCCTTTTTCTATAAGTTCGATTGTTTTTGCAAGTTCTTCTGACGAAAATGGTATTTGATCTGGTTCCATTTCTTTTTCATTTATTATTCTTGAAATATCAGATAAAATCCAATTTGCAACTGCTTTTGCATTTTTACATATTTTTTCTGCACCTTCGAATAAGTCTGATAAATATTTTGATGCTGTAATTAATTTTGCATCTTTTTCAGATAATCCAAATTTCTCCATATATCTTGTCTTTCTACTTTCTGGAAGCTCTGGAAGATTATCTTTAATATTTTGAATATACTCTTCTGATAGTCTAATTGCAACTAAATCTGGATCTGGGAAGTAACGATAATCTTGTGCATCTTCTTTATCTCTCATTGAAAATGTTCTACCAGATACATCATCCCATCTTAACGTGTTTTGTTCAACTTTTCCACCTTCTTCAATTAAATCTATCTGTCGATTTGCTTCATATTCAATAGCTCTTACTATTGAGCGGAAAGAGTTCATGTTTTTCATTTCTGTACGTGTACCAAATTTTGTTTCTCCTTTTTTACGTACAGAAACGTTAACATCAGCACGAAGTGATCCTTCTTGCATTTTACAATCTGATACCTCTATATACTCTAAAATTGATTTTATTTTTCTTAAATATTGTTCTACTTCCTTACTTGTTCTTAAATCTGGTTCTGAAACAATTTCGATTAGTGGTACTCCAGCACGATTTAAGTCTACCAAACTTCCCGCACCAAATTCACTATGATTTAGTTTTCCCGCATCTTCCTCAATGTGAATTCTTGTTAATCTAATTTTCTTTTTTTCACCATTATCATCTTCAATTTCTACATATCCATGTTCACAAAGTGGTTTATCAAATTGTGATATTTGGTATGCTTTTGGAAGATCCGGATAAAAATAATTTTTACGGTCGTTTTTACTATTTCTTGAAATTTCGCAATTAGTAGCAAGTCCTGCTTTTACTGCATACTCAACAACTTTTTCGTTTAGTACTGGAAGTGTACCAGGCATTGCCATACAAATAGGACAGCAATGTGTATTAGGTTCTCCACCAAATTCTGTAGGACATGAACAAAATATTTTTGTTTTTGTTGAAAGTTCTGCATGAACTTCAAGTCCCATTACTATTTCGTAATCTTGTCTTGACATTTTTCTTCCTCCTTAATTTATTTCTATTGTCTTATATTATAGTTTTATTTTTTAAATTCTGGTTTAAAATTTTCTCTAAATTTAACTGCTTGTTCATACGTATATGCAGTATTTAAAATTGTTTCTTCTTGGAACTTATCTCCAATTAATTGCATTCCAATTGGCATTCCTGCTTTATCAACTCCACATGGAATAGAAATTCCAGGAAGTCCTGCTATATTAACAGAAACTGTACAAATATCTGCTAAATACATTTCTAGAGGATTATTTGATCTTGTTCCAATTTCAAAAGCTACTGTTGGTGATGTTGGTGTTAATAAAACATCATATTTTTGAAATGCTTTGTCAAATTCTTGTTTTACAAGTGTACGAACCTGTTGAGCTTTCTTGTAATATGCATCATAATATCCTGAACTAAGTACATATGTTCCAAGAATAATTCTTCTTTTAACTTCTGAACCAAAGCCTTCGCTTCTTGAATTTCTATATATGTCTTTTAAATTTTGGAAGTTTTTAGTACGATATCCATATCTTATTCCATCAAATCTTCCTAAATTTGAACTTGCTTCTGCACAAGCAATAATATAATAAGTAGCTAATGCATATTCTGCAATATCTAAAGAAAATTCTTCAACTTCAGCTCCTAATTCTTTGTACTTTTCTATTGCTTCATATAATTTTTGTTTTACTTCTTCGTTAATTCCTTCTCCAAAAAATTCTTTTGGAATACCAATTTTTAATCCTTTTACATCATTTTTTAATGATTTTGTGTAATCAATTTTTGGTCTTTCTATTGATGTAGTATCTTTTTCATCATGTCCTACAATTAAGTTTAAAAGCATAGCTGCATCTTCTACATCTTTTGTAATTGGACCAATTTGGTCTAAAGATGAAGCAAATGCTACTAATCCATATCTAGAAACTAGTCCATATGTAGGTTTTAATCCAACAACTCCACAAAATGCTGATGGTTGACGAATAGAACCTCCTGTATCACTTCCTAAAGCCCATGGTACTAAATTTGCTGCAACTGCTGCTGCAGATCCCCCTGAAGATCCACCTGGTACAGTATTTAAATTCCATGGATTTTTTGTTTCTTTAAATGCTGAATATTCTGTTGATGCTCCCATTGCAAATTCATCCATATTTAACTTTCCTAAATTAATTATTCCTTCTTTATTTAATTTTTCAATAACTGTTGCATCATAAGGTGAAACAAAGTTCTCTAACATTTTTGAGCTACAAGTTGTTTTTACACCTTTTGTGCACATATTGTCTTTAATTCCAATTGGTATTCCTGCAAACTTTGAATTTATTTCTCCTTTTTCTAGCTTTTCTTGAATTTCTTTTGCTTCTTTTGTAGCTTCATCTGTTAAAGTTGTAACAAAAGCTTGTACATCTTTTTCTTTATCTTGTATTCTATCTACATAAGCTTTTGTAATATCAGTAATTGTAATTTCCTTTTTATTTAATTTTTCAATTAATTCATGTACAGTATATTCATAAAGTTCCATATACCTACTCCTCTCTTTTTTTTAATATAAACAATTAAACTTTATACTAAAGTTTATAATACTTTTGGTATCTTAAACATTCCTCTTTCTTGTTCTGGAGCATTTTGTAATAATATATCTCTATCTCCAAATGATTTTATCTCATCTTTACGAAATACATTATAATTATCGTTTGCGCTAATTGCTTCATCTAATCCATCTACTGGTGCGCTATTAACAATGTTTGCAAAATTCAAAATATCTTGCAAATGCAATATATATGTATTTACTTCTTCCTCCTTTAGATTTAGATTTGCTAATTTAGCAATGTGTAAAATTTCTTCTTTTGATACTTGCATAATATCATCTCCTTATTGAATTTCCGTCTTATTATATAGCCTTTTTGTAAAAAAAACAAGAGTGAATACCTGTATATTTACAAAAAATTACTAATAAATCTTGACTTTTTCGCACACACTATGTAAAATAATTATATTATGTATAAAAATTGCATTGAAGATGACGACTTGCTAAAAGTTACTAAAAGAGATTAAGGGTGCATTTGCGCTGAAAACCCTTATTAGAAGAACATAGCTTGCCAACACATTGGAGCAATATTGAATAAAGTGGAAAAACTTTAATAACAGTTTTTCAAGCTGGGTGGCACCGCGGAAAAGTATATTTCGTCCCTGCAAATAACATTTGCATTTGGACGTTTTTTTAGTTTAAAATTCAAAAAAGGAGATGTTTAAAAATGAATGAGTACAGAACTCATAATTGTAATGAAATTAATCTTAGTGATGTTGGAAAAGAAGTAAGAATTGCAGGTTTTGTTGAAACAATACGTGACCTTGGTGGACTTGTTTTCTTAGACATTCGTGATATGTATGGAGTTACTCAAGTTGTAACTTCAGGTGAAGATTCTGCTTTAGTTGATTTTGCATCACATATTCCAATTGAATCTACTGTTACTGTTTTTGGTAAAGTAAGAAAAAGAGATGCTGAAACCTACAATCCTAAAATTGCAACTGGTGAAGTAGAAATTGTAATTGACGAAATCAAAATATTAGGAAAGAGAACAAAAAATTTACCATTTGAAGTTAATTCAAATCAAGAAGTTAGAGAAGATTTACGTCTTGAGTATAGATTTTTAGACTTAAGAGGTGATAAATTAAAAAACAACTTATTATTAAGAGCAAAAGTATTACAATTTTTAAGAGCTCAAATGATTGAGCGTGGATTTTTAGAAGTACAAACACCTATACTTACAAGTTCTTCACCTGAGGGTGCACGTGATTACCTAGTTCCAAGTAGACTTCATAGTGGAAGATTTTATGCACTTCCTCAAGCTCCACAACAATTTAAACAATTGCTTATGGTATCTGGAGTTGATAAATATTTCCAAATTGCACCATGTTTTAGAGATGAAGACTCAAGAGCAGATAGAACTCCTGGTGAATTCTATCAATTAGATATGGAAATGTCATTTAGCACTCAAGAAGATGTTATGAATGTAATGGAACCAGTAATTTATAATACATTTTCTACATTTTCTGATAAAAAAATAGATAAATCAGCATTTCCAAGAATCCCATATAGAGAGGCTATGATTAAATATGGAACTGATAAACCAGATTTAAGAAACCCATTATATATTGTAGATGTAACAGATTTCTTCCAAAAATGTACATTTAAACCTTTCCATGGAATAACTGTACGTGCTATTAAAGTTTCTGGTCATATGTCAAAAGGATTCCACGAGAAAATGCTTGAATATGCTAAATCTATCGGAATGGGTGGACTTGGTTATTTAGAAGTTCAAGAAGACTTAAGTTTCAAAGGTCCTATTGATAAATTTATTCCGGAAGAAATGAAAAAAGAGCTATTATCTTTAGCTGATTTAAAAATAAATGATACTATATTCTTTATTGCAGATGTAGAGTCAAGAGCAAATACATTAGCAGGTCAAATTAGAACAGAACTTGGAAATAGATTAAATTTAATTGATGAATCTGTATATAAATTCTGTTGGATTGTTGATTTTCCTATGTATGAACTAGATGACAGTGGTAAACTAACATTTTGTCATAATCCATTTTCAATGCCTCAAGGAGGATTAGAAGCATTAAATTGTAAAAAGCCTTTAGACATTTTGGCATATCAATATGATATTGTATGTAATGGTTACGAAATGGCTTCTGGAGCAGTTAGAAACCATGATGTAGAAATTATGAAAAAAGTATTTGATATCGTTGGATATGGAGAAGATGTAATAAAAGAAAAATTCTCAGCACTATATAATGCTTTCCAATATGGAGCTCCACCACATGCTGGTGTAGCACCTGGAATTGATAGAATATTAATGCTTTTATGTGGTACAGATAGCATTCGTGATGTTATTGCATTCCCAATGAATAGTAAAGCAGAAGATTTACTAATGGGTGCACCTGGAACAGTTTCTAAAGAACAATTAGAAGATGTTCATATAAAAATAGATATTAAAGATTAAGAAATAAAAAAACAGTTTTAGCAAGTATTTTACTTTTTAAAACTGTTTTTTTTGTATTAAACTTTATTTAAGTAACGTTTGTAAATCTTCTTTGGTGAAATGATATTTTTTATTGCAAAAATGACATACTGTATCTGCCTTTCCATCTGTATTAATTATATCTTCTAATTCCTTTTTTCCTATTGCAATTAGGCCTTTTTCCATCTTTTCTTTTGAACAGTTACATTTATATTCTGATAAAAATTCCTCTTGTAATACCTGTATATTTTTATCACCAGTTACATTTTTTGCAATTTCGTCTAATGATAATTCATCATTTAACATTTTACTTATTGAACTTGCATCATTTACCGCCTTTTCGATTTTATTAATTATATCATCTGTTGCATCTGGCATAAGTGAAATTCTATATCCGCCTGCTGCTTTAACGCCATTTTTGTCCACTAACACTCCTAGTGCAATAACTGTTGGTACTTGCTCTGATTTTGCAAAATAATTTGTAAAGTCTTCTGCAATCTCTCCTGAAACAATTGGAGTCATTCCAACATATGGATCTTTAAGACCTATATCTTTTATAACATAAATCATTCCCTGTTTTCCAACTGCCCCTCCAACATCTAATTTTCCAATTGAGTTTAATGGTAATTCAACTTTAGAATCTGAAACGTATGCTTTTACTTCTCCTTTTCCATTTCCAACGGAAGTCAACATTCCCAATGGTCCATTTCCTTTTATTTGAAGAGTTATAGAATCTGTTACTCCTTTTAGGTCACTGCACATAATTGCTGTCATTGTTAAAAGTCTTCCAAGAGCAGCTGTTGCAGTTGGACTTAAATCATGTATTTTTCTTGCCTCTTCTACTAATAGCTTTGAGTTTATGCATTCTACTCTTACTGTTCCATTATATGCTAAATATTTTTTCAATTTATTATTCATTTTTTTCACTTTCCTTTATTTTTGATAAAACAATCCCCAAAGCAATCTTATATTGCATAATTATATTAATTTCCATAATATGAATCAATCATAATTTGTTTTAATTCTGATACTAGTGGAAGTCTAGGGTTTGCTGTTGTACATTGGTCTTCAAATGCTCTATCTGCAAGCATATCGACTTTTGCTAAAAACTCCTCTTCATCAATTCCAGCTTCTTTAAATGATTTTGGTATTCCTAAATCTGCATTTAATTTTTTTATTTCCTCTATTAATGAATTAATGCCTTCTTCATTTGTATATGCTGGAAATCCCATTCTTCTTGAAATATCTGCATATTTTTGATCTGCTATAAAGTATTCATATTTTGGGAAAGAAACAAATTTAGTTGGCTTAGATGAATTGTATCTAATTACATATGGAAGTAAAATTGCATTAATTCTTCCATGTGGCATATGAAATTCTGCTCCCATTTTATGTGCAATTGAGTGATTTATTCCTAAAAATGCATTTGTAAATGCCATTCCAGCTATTGTACTTGCATTATGCATTTTTTCTCTTGCATATCTATTGTTTCCGTTATTATACGCTTCTCTTAAATTTTTAAATACAAGCTCTATAGCTTTTTCTGCTAAACCATCTGTATAATCAGATGCCATATTAGAGACATATGATTCTATTGCATGTGTTAATACATCCATTCCTGTATCTGCTGTAATTTTTTGTGGCAAAGACATTACTAGGTCTGGATCAACTATTGCAACATCTGGTGTTAATTCATAATCTGCTAATGGATATTTTTTATTTTTTTGTTTATCTGTTATAACCGCAAAAGATGTTACTTCTGAGCCTGTTCCTGAGGTAGTTGGTATTGCTACCATTTTAGCTTTTTCTCCCAATTTTGGAAATTTATAAGTACGTTTTCTAATATCCATAAATTTTAATTTCATACCTTCTGCATCTGCTTCTGGATGTTCATAAAATAGCCACATTCCCTTTGCAGCATCAATTGGGCTTCCTCCACCAACTGCAATAACTACATCTGGTTTAAACTCATTCATCATTGCAACGCCTTTATTTATAGTATCAAAAGATGGATCTGATTCAACTTCTGAGAATATTTCTGAATGTACATATTCTTCTCTTTTTCTTAAATGATATAAGATTTTATCAATATATCCGAAGTTTTACCATAGAAGGATCTGTTACGATAAATGCTCTTGTAATATTAGGCATTTTTTCTAAATATTGAATTGATCCTGCCTCAAAATAAATCTTTTCTGGAACTTTAAACCATTGCATATTAACCCTCCTTTTGGCTACTTTTTTTATATTAATTAAATTCACTGATGATACATTTGCTGTTGTTGAGTTTCCTCCAAATGTACCACATCCTAGTGTAAGTGATGGCATATTTGTGTTATAAATGTCTCCGGATTGCTCCATGTGTTGATGGAGAATTTACAATAATTCTTCCAGCCTTTACAGTTTCTGAAAATTTTAAAATAGTTTCTTCATCTTCTGAATGAATAACTGCGGAATGTCCCATCCCTCCAAATTCTATTAATTTTTCTGCTAATGCTATTCCTTCATCTGCTCCTTCTACTATATAATAAGCAAGAACTGGACTTAATTTTTCTTTTGAAAATGGATACTCGACTCCTACCCCATTTTCTTTTAGTACTAGTACTTTAGTTCCTTTTGGAACTTCTATACCTGCCATTTTTGCAATATTATATGGGCTTTTTCCAACGATGTCTGCATTTAGTGCACAACCTTTTTCCTCAATAAACATACTGCATTTTAGTCTGTTTGTTTCGTCTGCATTTAGGAAATAGCAACCCGCTTCTTTCATTAATTTTTCAAATTCTTCTTGAATTTCTTTATCAATAATAACAGACTGCTCAGAAGCACAAATCATTCCATTATCAAATGATTTAGAAAGTACTAAATCATTAACAGATGTTTTTAATTTTGCTGTTTTATCTATATAACAAGGAACATTTCCAGGTCCTACTCCTAATGCCGGTTTTCCACATGAATATGCGGCTTTTACCATTCCAGTTCCGCCAGTAGCTAGAATTAAATTAACATCTGGATGATGCATTAAAAAGTTTGTAGCAGTAATAGATGGTTCTTCGATCCAAAGAATACAGTTTTCTGGTGCACCTGCTTTAATTGCTGCATCTCTTACTATTTTGGCAGCTTCAACACTACATTTTTGTGCTGAAGGATGGAAACCGAAAATGATAACATTTCTAGTTTTTGCTGAAATAATAGATTTAAACATAGTAGTAGATGTTGGATTTGTAACAGGTGTTACTCCTGCAATAATTCCAACTGGTTCTGCAATCTCTACATATCCTTCTTCTTCATTTTCTGAAATTACACCAACAGTTTTGTCATATTTTATGCTATGGTAAATATATTCAGTAGCAAACATATTCTTTGTTATTTTATCTTCATAAATTCCTCTGCCTGTTTCTTCTACAGCCATTTTGGCAAGCTCCATGTGATGTTCTAGTCCTGCCATTGCCATTGCTTTTATTATATTATTTACTTGCTCTTGATTTAGTTTTAAGTACTCTTGTGAGGCGATTTTTGCCTTTTCTACCAATTCATCAATCATAGATTTTATTTTGTTTTTCTCTTCTTCACTAATTTCTGCCAATACAAGTTACCTCCTTATAAAATATTAGTTTTATTTTATCTATTAACTAGTCCATTGTCAACAAAAAAATGTTGACATATATTGATATTTTTTTACATGATATAAATTTTCACATTATACGGCTTATCAAATAATGTTTAAAGAAATTTACTTATAAAACTTTTCCATATTACCTTTTATTTTAGTGCAAACTATAGTATAATAATGGAAATTTATAAAAAAAGAAAGGGAGAGATTATATGGAATACAACTTTCAAGAAATAGAAAAAAAATGGCAAGAATATTGGGAAAAAAATCAAACATTTAAAACTGATGTATGGGACTTTTCAAAACCTAAGTTTTATGCATTAGATATGTTTCCATATCCATCTGGCCAAGGTCTACATGTTGGTCATCCAGAAGGATATACAGCAACAGATATTATATCTAGAATGAAAAGAATGCAAGGATATAATGTTCTACATCCAATGGGGTGGGATTCATTTGGACTTCCAGCTGAGCAATATGCTATAAAAACAGGAAATCATCCAGATAAATTTACAAAACAAAATATTGCAACATTTAAAAGACAATTAAAAATGCTTGGACTTTCTTTTGATTGGGATAAAGAAATTTCTACATGTGATCCTAGTTATTATAAATGGACTCAATGGATTTTCAAGCAATTATATCTAGATGGTTTAGCAAAACTAGTTGATATGCCAGTTAATTGGTGTGAAGAATTAGGAACAGTTTTAGCAAATGATGAAATAATAGATGGAAAAAGTGAACGTGGCGGTTTTCCTGTTGTACGTAAAAACATGAAGCAATGGGTATTAGATATTCCGGCATATGCAGAAACTTTATTAAAAAATCTAGATGATTTAGATTGGCCAGAGTCAACAAAAGAAATTCAAAGAAATTGGATTGGAAAATCTGTTGGAGCTTTAGTAAACTTTAAGGTATCAGGGTTTGAAGACTTATCTTTTACTGTATTTACAACTAGATGTGATACTTTATTTGGAGCTACATATTGTGTACTAGCACCAGAAAGTGATTTGGTACAAAAAATTACAACTACAGAACAAAAAAAATTAGTTGATGAATACATAAATACTTGTAGTTCTAAGTCAGATTTAGAAAGAACTGAATTAAATAAAGAAAAAACAGGCGTATTTACTGGTGCTTATGCAATAAATCCTGTAAACGGAAAAGAAATTCCTATTTGGATTTCAGATTATGTACTAGCATCATATGGTACAGGTGCGATTATGGCTGTTCCAGCTCATGACCAAAGAGATTATGACTTTGCAAAAAAATTTGGATTAGATATAATCCCTGTAATTGATGGAGGAGATATTTCAAAAGAAGCTTATACTCTAGATGGATTACATATTAATTCAGAATTTTTAAATGGATTAAATAAAGAAGATTCCATAGAAAAAATGTTAAAATGGCTTGAAGAAAATAAAATCGGTTCTAAAAAAACAAATTATAAATTACGTGAATGGATATTCGCACGTCAACGTTACTGGGGTGAACCAATTCCAATTGTTCATATGGATGATGGAGATATGGTAGTTTTAAATGATGAAGATTTGCCTTTAATTTTACCAGAACTTGAAGACTATAGTCCCTCAAAATCTGGAAATTCTCCTCTAGAAAAAGCAACCGATTGGGTAAATGTTACAATTAATGGAAAGCATGGAAAAAGGGAAACAAGTACAATGCCTGGATCTGCTGCATCTAGCTGGTATTTTCTACGTTATATTGATTCTAAAAATGAAAGCGCATTCGCAGATAAAAAGCTTCTTGACTATTGGCTTCCAGTCGACTTATATATGGGTGGAGCTGAACATGCTGTTGGTCATTTGCTATATTCTAGATTCTGGAACAATTATTTATATAATAAAGGTTTAGTTCCAGTAAAAGAACCATTTGCAAAATTACGTCATCAAGGTATGATACTTGGAACAAATGGCGAAAAAATGAGTAAATCAAAAGGAAATGTTGTAAATCCTGATGACATGATAAAACAATTCGGTGCAGATAGCCTAAGACTTTATGAAATGTTTATGGGACCAATTGATGCCGTAAAACCTTGGGATCCAAAAGGAATTGAAGGTTCTAAAAAATTCTTAGACCGTGTTTGGAGATTATATACACAAACTGATAAGATAAAGGATTTGCCAAATCCAGAACTAGAAAAAGTTTATAACTTCACAGTTAAAAAAGTAACAAACGATTATGAAACAATGAATTTCAACACTGCTATTAGTCAGTTAATGATTTTTATAAACAGTGTATATAAAACAGATATATTTCCAAAAGAATATGCAGAAGGATTTGTAAAATTACTTAACCCCGTTGCTCCACACATTACAGAAGAACTATGGAATACTGTTCTTGGTGGCATGTCATCTATTTCTTATGCTGAATGGCCAAAATATGATGAAACGAAAATAATTGATGAAGAAATAAAATTACCTATTCAAGTAAATGGAAAGGTTAAAACAACCATTACAATACCTTTAGATTCTGATGAAGAAACTGTAAAAAATATTGCTCATAATAATTCGACAATTATGAGAGTACTTGAAGGTAAGAATATTGTAAAGGAAATCTATGTAAAAAATAAAATTTACAATATTGTTGCAAAATAGGATAATGTGAGCATCTTTAAAACGGATAGTTATTGACTATCCGTTTTTCATGCTATTATAATTAACTTTCTTGTTTCTTACCTAAAAACTCTTCTATTTTCTTAATATCATTTACATCCTTAGGTCTATTCATTCTTTTTTTAAATTCTAATACTTTTTCCAATTTTTCTACTGGATAACCCATTCTAAAATCTCTAACAAAATTTTTCTTATCATTTACAACAAATTCTATAAGTTCATTTAACTTATAAAATCCGCATTCATTTTTATCTTCTTCCTTAATTCCGTATTTTTTCTTAAAATTTTCAAATAGTTCATTTGAAATACATAAATCTAAGTCTCCAACCTTATCTCTTAAATCATATAAAGCTAAACATCCACTTGATAGAATATAATATTCATCCTTTGGTAATTCTAATTTCTCAATTAATTCAATTAATTCTTCTTTACTCATAATAAATTTCTATGATGTATTTAAAAGTCTTAAATATACCATACTCTCCTTTCTTTAATTATATATTCTTACATTATTTCTTCAAAAACCTTTTTTGTCTTTATTTAAATCATATACTTTAAATATATTTTCTTCAATATATTTTTTTAATTCTTTATTAACTAAATTTTCGTTCATTTTTTCCTCCTAATATACTTTAAAATTTTATCCTTTTATGACCCAGTTGATTTATATTTTCTTACTCCTATATTCCATACAATATAACATGGGATTATAAAAAGCACTGATATAACTGGGCAAAACATATATAGTTTATTATCTGTTTTTCCGATTACATATAGTAATGGGAAATAATTTACAAAAGCAAGTGGCAAAATATATGTGAAAAAGTTCTTTACATATTTATGATAAATACTTAAAGGGTATTGTGTAAGATCTCTTGCACCATCTGTAAAAATATTCATTATTTCTAAGCTTTGAGTTGTAAAAAATGTAATTCCTCCTTTTAAGATAAATAAACTTCCATAAATCACAATTGTTCCACATATCATCATTATAATTGTAAATATTTTATCTATTTGTAACAGCTCATTATTTAGTGTTAAAAGAACTATAAGTGTTATAAATGCAGCTATTGCCTTTCCTATTTTTTCAAATTCTATCCTTCCTGCTAAGACTTGAAAAATTAATCCCTGAGGTCTTGTTAAAATTCTGTCGAATTCTCCATTTGAAATCATTTTTTCAAACTGATCAAATCCTCTAAAAAAGCATTCTGAAACGGAAAATCCTACAAATGATACTATAAAGCAAATTAATATATTAGTAAATGTATAACCTTCTATATCTCCGAATTTATCAAATAAAAAATAAATTGCTAGTATAGAAAACGAAGATGAAAAGATTTGTCCTATTAGAGAAAATATAAATGCTTTTTTATATTCAAGAAGAGATTTTATCTGAATATTAAAGTATTCAAAATATAGTTTTATCATAAATTACCCTCCTTGTATTTCTATTTTTCTTATTTTTTTACTAAGTACTGTTTTACCAATAATAGTTAATATAATAATCCACATTATTTGCATAATTATTGAAATAAAAATTTCTTTTTCATCTGTTACATAGCCTATATAAATATTAAATGGCAAGTTTTGCATATAGAAAAATGGTGTAAACCTTAAAACTTTTATTACATTATCTGGCATAAATGCAATTGGAATAACCACCCCACTAAAAAACTCAGCTATAAGCTGAAATACTAGCTTTATTCCTTTTGGTGATGTTACAAAAATAATTGCAACATAAATTATCATAATATAAGCCATAACAAGTAATGTAGAAAGAATTAAGGTAATTACAAATAATATACCTGCTTTTAAACTTACTGGAAGTGAAAATCCATAAATTCCAAGTGGTATAATGTTACAAATTATTATTAAAGGTACTATTCTTAAAACAACTAACGCAATCTTCCTTCCTAATGTTTTAGCATGCCAAATTTTATAAAGCTCAACTGGTTTTATTAATTCCATTGAAATAGAACCATCTTTTATTTGTTCTATAATATTGGTATCCATGCTCCACAAGTTATATAACATATATAATCCTTGCTGAAGCCATATATATGTAGACATTTGTGAAATTGTCATTGTATGATTTGTTGAACTGTTTAAAAATACAGTATATAGCATAATATACATTGCTCCCCATGTTATCTGGGTTAGTACACCTGCTATTGCAGCTATTTTATATTGTATTTCATTCAAAAATTTAATTTTTAAATATGCAAAATATGAAGTCATATTTTATACTCCTTATATAACCTTGCAACAATATTATCAATAGATGTTTTATTAACCTCCAAATCCTCTATTTTTGCAATTTTTGAAATTTCTACAATACTTTCAGCTAAATTTATTTTTTCTTCATCAATCTCAACTCTTATTTCATTATCATTTTTTTCTAATATTTTTAAACCTTCACACAAATTATCAATTTCACCATCATATTTTATTTTCAATTCCTTATTACTATACTGTTTAATTAATCCTTTTAAACTTCCATCTAGCAACACCTTTCCTTTTCCTATTAAAATTATTCTTTTAGTTAGGGCTTCAATATCACCTGTATCATGTGTTGTAAGAATAATTGTTGTTTTCTTTTCTTCATTAATTTTCTTTATAAATTCTCTTACCGCTATTTTTGAAACACTATCTAATCCAATTGTTGGCTCATCTAAAAATACTATTTTAGGATCATGTAAAAAAGCTCCAGCAATTTCACACCTCATTCTTTGTCCTAGACTTAACTGTCTTGTTGGTGTTTTTATAATTTCTCCTATATTCAGCATTTGTATTAACATATCTTTTTGCTGCTTATATTTATTTTCTGGTATTTTATAAATAGACTTTATTAGTTCAAATGAATCATCCACTGGTACATCCCACCATAAAGCTGAACGATTTCCAAACACTACACCAATATCTTTTACATATTCTTTCCTATTTTTATAAGGAATTAGCCCATTTATCACACATTTTCCACTATCTGGTGTTAAAATTCCGCACATAATTTTTATAGTTGTTGATTTTCCTGCTCCATTTGGTCCTATATACCCTACAATCTCTCCTTCTTTAATTTGAAATGAAACGCCCTTTAAAGCTTTAACTTCTTCATATTTTCCTTTTGTAAAATTCTTTAGTGCATTTTTTACTCCCGCTTCTCTTTTTTTAACCTTATATGTTTTTTGAATATTCTTTAACTCAATCAAAGCTTATTGTCCTCCTTCTATATAAAATTTTAGATTATTATATGTTCCTCCTTTCTTTATTTTTGACCAATCTCCATTAGCCTTAAATGCTATATTGCAAACTTGTAGCATTTACTTTTCCTTGAAAAAAGACTTTTTTAGACGCGCAAAAATACCAAATATACAAAATATGTATATTTGGTATTTATATGATTTTATTGTTAAACATTTTTGGCTTAGTCTTCTTAATATTTGCAAGTACTTTATATAAATCATATAAATACTGAAAATATAGAGTTTGACTACTGTGTTCGGAATGTTAACAGGTATCTCTCTAAATTATGTTTCGAATTATATATCGTTTTTTTGTAGCTGTCAATACGTTTTTTACAATTATCATTATTTATTGCAATTTCATAAATTAACAATTAACAGCTATCTAAATATTATCCCCTGCTCTTATATTTACTCTTAACACATGGAACTAATTGCACTTGCTGCTTCTCTACCAGCCCTAGCAGCCCATGCAACAGTTGATTTATTTCCTATTAAATCTCCACCAGCAAATACATTTTTCTTCGAAGTTTCAAAGTTTTCGTTTACTTTTATATATCCATTTTTAGTAGTTTCTAGTCCTAAATTAGAAACTACATCTGTATCTACTGAAGAACCAGTTGCCATAATAACATAATCAACTTTAATTTCATAATTACTATTTGGAATATTAACAGGAATTTCTCTTGACTCTCCTTCTTTTTTCACAAGCTTAGTTTTTATACATTCTATTTTCTCTACACTATCGCTCCCAATAATTTTAACAATATTATTTTGAAATAAAAACTCTATTCCTTCTTCTTTAGCAAATTCAATCTCTTTTACTTCTGCTGGCATTTGTTTTTCTGATCGTCTATAAATAACTGTTACTTTTTTTGCTCCCATTTTCTTTACAGTTCTTGCCACATCCATTGCAACATTTCCGTCCACCAATAATTGCAACTGTTTTCTCAATGTAATTTGGATGCTTTTGTGTTTCAAGTAATGAGTTTCCTCCAAACACTCCTTTTAAATCTTCACCATCAATTTGCATTTTCATTGGAATATTAGCACCTATTCCAAGAAAAATTGCGTCAAAATCCTTTTCTAAATTTTCTAACAAAAGGTTTTTTCCAAGTTCTTTATTATATTTAACTTCGATTCCTAAAGACAAAATAGTTTCAATTACATTATCTAATAAATCCTTATCTAATCTGAAATCTGGAATGCCATATCTTAATAATCCGCCTAATTTAGAATGTTTTTCATAAATTGTAACACTAGCACCTTTTCTGGCCAAAAAAGCTGCACATGTAAGTCCAGCAGGTCCACTTCCAACAACAGCTACCTTTTTACCACTACAGCTTTTTTCTAGACTTTCCATACAAAACTTATCTTTTAATGCTAAATCTCCAATAAAAGCTTCTAACTCACCAATACTTACAGGAGAAGATTTTATTCCTCTAACACAAGAACCCATACATTGACTCATATGTGGACATATTCTACCACATATTGATTCTAAAACTGTAGTTCTACTAAGTATTTTATAAGCCTTTTCATATTCTTCTTTTTTTATACATTGTATAAAGCTTGGTATGTCGTTTTCCATTGGACATCCTTTTTTGCATGGTTTAACTTTACAATTTAAACAAAATTGTGCTTTTTCAATTATATCTTCCATAGAAATTCCTCATTTTCTTTATTTAATCTTGATTAATTTTAATATCTATTACTAATAATGTCAACGATGCTTATATAATAAAAACGTATTTATTAGCAAATATAAGTAAGTTAGATTTTTCAAACTTTAGTAACTATTATATTATAATAATTCCATTGATTTTATCATATCCTTATATTATAATAAAAGCAAATCACAAAGGGAGAAAAAATTAATGGATATAGAGAAACAATTAAAGATGTCACGGAATAGAAATAATTTCTGAACTTGATGTAGAAAGTAAACAATCAATTGCTAAATACATATCATCTAGAATATGTACAACATTTCCAAAACTTCGTTTAGAACATGAAGACCTATTTAACGAAATAATAGCTATGCCAATGTTTATAGCCAATATGCCTACTGGTCTTGCAGAAGCATGCTACTTTTATGAAAACTCTGGTATATATTTTAGAGATGGCATGGGACTAAATGACCTTAAAAAATTTGCAGTACATGAAGTAATTCATCATATTCAAGAAGTAAAAAATGAGAAAAACGAACTTGTACAAATGGGGCTTTCAAATTATAAAAACGGCAAAGGCACTTGTATAGCATTAAATGAAGCCGCTGTTCAGATTGTTAGTTCTTGTGTATTAGAAACAAAACTTGAAACCGTAAAATATTATGGAATAGAATTTTCAACAATTAGTCCAGATTGTTACCCTCTTATATGCAATTTGTTAAGTCAAATGTGTTATATAGTCGGAGAAGACTTACTTTATGACAGCGTTTTCTATAGTACTGATAAATTTAAAAACAAATTCATTGAACTTTGTGGTAAAAATTCATTTAATATTATTAAAAAAAATTTTGATTTATTATTGCAATTAGAAGAAAAAATAATTATTTTAAATAATAAATTTGAAGATGAAAACTGTCCAAGTAAAAAAGCTATAAAATATCAATCGATAATAAATATATACAAAAATAAAATAAAAGATATTTTCTTGCATACACAAAAAATAATTTTTACCTCCTACTTTGACAACCAATTTTTAAGATTACAATCTGACTCGGATATTGAAATTTATAAGACTAAATTCACAATTTATAAAGATTTAATAGGCATAACAGACACATATTCAGATTTTAGCAACTATTATAAACAAAAACTAAATGATATAGAACAAATGCATACACAAATTTTAAGTAGAAAATTTCCAGCCAAGAAGACTCAAAATAAACTTGTACTCTTTTTGCAATCATTATTTAATAAATTTCGTATACATTTAAAATAAAAAACGAAAACTAAAAACTTTCTATATATCTATTAATATTTGAGATTTTAGAATTTTTTGGTTTTCATTTTTCATTTTATAATAATATCTTCTATAACCAATACATAAAAATCTTATTTTAATTATAAGATACTTCTTCTGTTTTTGATTTTGTTCTTGAACGTTTCTTTTTTAAAACGCTTTTTGCAATTGTCAAATCACCTTCATAACTTACACACTCGTTTTTTATCTTAATATAGTGTTCTCCTCCTTTAGCTAAAAGAACAACTACATCACCTTTTTTTGCATTCATAATTGCTTTTTGAACGGCTTCTTTTCTGTCTACTATAATTTCATATTTATCTTTTTTAGTTATATATTGTGCAATATCATTACATATATCTTGAACATTTTCAAATTGAGGATCATTTGCAGTTAAATATATATAATCTGAATTATCTCCTACAATTTTCCCAAACTCCTTTCTTCTGTTAAAAGCCTTACCTCCAACAATTCCTCCAACAGAAATAATTTTTCTATTTGGATAATCCATTTTTATTGATTCATATAACTTAGAAAAACTATATCCATTGTGTGCATAATCTACGATTACTGTGATTCCTTTTTGCTCATATATATTCATTCTTCCAAGTATCTCTGTATTTGATAAAGCTTTTCTTATACTTTCATCATCCACATTTAATAATTTTGCAATTACAATTGCAGCAAGTGCATTTTCAATATTAAATCTTCCTGCCATTTTAATTTTAAACTCACTACTGTAGCCCTGTTTTTTATTTATTACCTTAAATTTAAATCCTGTTTTTTCTTTTTCAATATCTGTTACATAGTAGTCTGCACTTTCATCTGTTCCATAATAAATTATATTTTTATCACTAATTTTTGATAAAATTGTATCTAAGCAGTCAGTATTTTTATTAATTACTACTGTTTTACAATGTTTTAAAAATTCTATTTTACAATTTAAATAATCTTCAAATGTTGGATGTTCAATTTGGCTTATATGATCTTCTGCAATATTAGTAAAAATTCCATAGTCAAATTCTACTCCATATAATCTATTTCTTTTATAACTTTGAGAAGAAACTTCCATTACTGCATATTTTAAATTACTCTCTTTTATTTCGTAAAACATCTTATGTAGGTCCAAACTTTCTGGTGTTGTTAAATGAGCTTCTTCATTTCTTTTTCCAGTATTAACATTAATACTCGATATTGTTCCAACTTCTCTATTTAAAAATGTCTCTAAAATATTTTTTAAAAAATACGTTGTTGTAGTTTTTCCTTTAGTTCCAGTAATTCCAATTAATTCTAGGCTTTTAGCTGGATATCCATAAAACCTTGAAGCAATAATTGCCATTGCTTTTAAAATATCAGTTACTATAAAATAAGAAGCTTCATATTTTTCATATTGAATTTCTGAAATATATGCAACAGCACCACATTTAATTGCATCTCCTAAATATTCCGGCTTATAATTTTGACCTTTACAGAAAAATAGAGATTGTTTTTCTACACTTCTAGAATCGCAAGATATTGATTCTATTTTTTCATCATTAATTATTTTACTGCTTTTTAATAAATTATTACTTTCTAATATATCTTTAATTTCTTTTAAACTTAATTCTTCCATTATTAAAAATTTCCTTTCTCTTATGACATAAAAATCACCATATGTTCTAACACTATAATTCTACTTTCTACTGTTATTATGTACTAAAATTTTTTTCATTTCTTTTCATATAAAAAATAATGCATAAGTGCAACAGTACTACTTGCTGTAATAATATCATTATTGTCTAACATTGTTTTCACTTCATCTAATGGTAACTCAACTACATTAATATCTTCGTCTTCATCTAAATGTCTTTTGGTTTTTACTAAATCTGTTGCCAAAAATATAGTAATTTTTTCACTGGTATAACCTACAGATGGATAAACTTCTCTTAATTTTTTTACTTTTTTGGCTCTATATCCTGTTTCTTCTTCTAATTCTCTTATTGCACCATTTTTAGCATCTTCCCCTTTTTCAATTTGTCCTGCTGGAAGAGCTAAAATCACTTTATTAATTGGTGTTCTCGCTTCTTGCACCATTATAACTTTATTTTCATTTGTTATTGCTAAAATAACTGATGCATCTCCTGCTAAAACATGTTCTCTATAAATTCTTTTATCATCTGCTAGATATGTTAATTCTTCTACAGTAACTCTTCTTCCTTTATAAGCTACTTTCTTTTCTAATAACGAATATGTTAAGTTTTTAAAATATGGATTTTCCAATTTTCTTCATCTCCTTTTATATTACAAGGTTACTTTCTATAGCTTTTTGTTTTACTTCTTTAAGGTCAAGCCAAAATTCGATTTTTTTATTTTCATCTCTTAAAAGTGCTGCTGGATGCCATGTTGGCATATAAAAAATTTCTTTTTTTTCTACCCATTTTCCTCTACATGCTGTTATTCCCATTTCTTTTCCCAATATATTTTTTAATGCTGTACTTCCCAATAAAACAATAATTTTGGGTTTAATTAAAATCACTTGGTTTCTTAAATAATTCAAACAACATGCCGCTTCATCTTCTTCTGGAACACGATTTGCAGGAGGTCTACATTTTACAACATTCGCAATATAAACATTTTCTCTATTTATTCCTAATCCTTCAAATGCTTTATTCATAAGTTGTCCGAGCTTTACCAACAAATGGAAGTGCTTTCATATCTTCATCAGCACCAGGTCCCTCACCAATAAACATTACATCAGCATTTTTATTACCTTGTCCAAAAACTATATTAGTTCTATTTATACTCAATTTACATTTCTTGCAATCTCTAATTGATTCTTCTAATTTCTCCCAATTGTCGTACATTTATTCCTCCTAAAAATTACTAAATCAAACTAATCAATGCTGTATTTCTTCCAGCTAACTCTTTTTCTGCTCTGTATGAGTGGATAAACTTATTTTGACAAACACTACAAATTCCACTATCTATAATATTTTCGTCTTTTAGTCCTAATTCTTTCATCATTGTTATATTGGCTAATACAGTATCAATAAAATACTTCTGTTTTCCTTGTTTTATTTCTCCTAAATGAAAAATATTTATATTTTCAAAGGCATCTTTAAATAAATTTTTCACATCTTCATCTACTTCAAAATGACAACTTCTAATAGTTGGACCAATACAACAAATAATATCTTCTGGCTTACATTTATAATCATTAATCATTTTTTGACATGCAATTTTTCCAATTTTACTTACAGTCCCTTTCCATCCAGAATGAACATTTCCTATAACATTTTTAACTGGATCATAAAGCAGAATTGGTGTGCAATCAGCAAAAACTAAAGATAATATTTCCTCTTTTTGGTCTGTAATTAATCCATCAACATTTTGTAATTTATCTATAAAAATTCCTTTTTCATTATATATATTTTTAACACAATTTGTATGTGTTTGCAATGGTCTTACTATATTATTACTATCTAATTTTAGTTTTTCTGATATTTTTTTATAATTCTCTGAAAACATTTTTTTATTATCATAGTAATTTAAAATACCTCCAAAGTCTAGTGGCTTTAATGTAAAACAATGTACTACTTTTTCTTTATATTGTAATAATTTTTTAAATTGTAAATATTCAATTTCACCGCTTTTTTGGTGAATTACATTTTCGTTAGATAAATCTTGCATAAATCCTCCTAAATATTAAAAATTAAATTATATACTTTCTTGGAATTCTATTTTGCACTCCACATAAAATTTCGTAATTTATAGTACCACAAACATCTGCAATATCCTCTATTTTAATCTTATCATTATCCCATAAAATAACTTCGTCACCTATCTTAGCATCTGGAATGTCTGTTATATCTACCATAAAATTGTCCATGCAAATATTTCCTATAATTGGTGCAAGCTTACCGTGAATAATAACATTTCCTTTATTTGAAAGGCCTCTTCTAACTCCATCTGCATATCCAATTGGTATAGTTGCAACTTTGGTTTTCTTACTTGTTATATATGTTCTTCCATAACTAATAGGCTCGCCTTTTTCTACATCTTTTATAAAAACTATGCTAGATTTTAATTTTGTAGTTGGTTTCAAATCTATAATATCCTTCATATTTTCATTTGGTAAATATCCATAAATAATAATACCTGGTCTTACCATATTATAATGTGCTTCTGGATATTTTAATATTCCTCCACTTGCTGAAATATGATAATATTTAAATTTAAAGCCACTTTCTACTAATTGTTTTCTAACAGTTTCAAATTTACTTATTTGCTGTTTTGTAAAAGCTGTACTACTATCAGCTGAAGATAGATGAGTATAAATTCCTTCTATTTCTAAATTTGTTAATTTACTAGTTATATTCTTTACAAACGAAAGTACTTCTTGTATTTTCAGTCCAACTCTTCCCATTCCAGTATCAATTTCTATATGAATTTTAGTAATAACCCCTTTTTTCTTTGAATACTCATTGATTTTTTCTGCTATTTTGAATACAGAAACTCCCGCAGTTAAGCCATAATCTACAATTTGTTCTGTTTCATCTTCAAGTAACTCATTTAGTACTATTATATCCATATTAAATTTGGCTTTTCTTAGTTTTATAGCTTCATCCACAATCGCAACAGCAACTTTACTTATCTTTTCTTTTTCTAGAATATTTTTTAATTTTTCTGCTCCGAGCCCATATGCATTTGCTTTTATAACAGGCATCACAGTAACATTATCTCCAACAAATTTTTTTATCTGTTGTATATTGTATGAAACATTATTTAAATTTACTTCTAAAAAACTATTTCTCATATGTTCCTCTTTTCTACTCATTCTTATACTGCTTTATCCTACAGCTTAACTTTATTTACAATGATTAATATATCTTATTTTTAATAATTTTATATTTATTATTTTTCCATAGAATTAACATCATTTTTAATTTTTTCTAATAAAAACTCCTTATTATAATTACCTATGTACCTATATTCATTCTTACATCCGCTTCTATTAAAATTACAAACGGTTTTATATTCACAATACTGGCAAGGAGTTTGCTTGTTTCTTAAATTATAATATGGCTTAAGAGAAATATTACCACTTAATATTTCTTCTGAAATCTGTTTAATTATTTTGTTCATATATTTTTGTAAATATTCAAATTGTGTTTTTGTAACAGCATTTGATCTAGAAGAACTTAAATTTCCTTCTTTATCTAAATATGCCGGAATTCTGGTTGAAGCACCAGCTTCAAGCTCTTTGTCCATACTTTTAACAACTTCTGCATCAGCCAAAATTAAACCCTGCATTTTAAACTTTTTTCTAATTTCCTTTTCTATTTCTTCTTCTGTCATATTTTTGCTAGCTTTTATAACTGGATCAATTAAATTAAAATATAAAACACCTGCCGGATCAAAATTTTCTTTTTGACAACTTGCATCTAAATATGTTAATAATTGAATTTGAAGTCCTTCATAAACTTCATTTAAGTCTATATTTTTTGTAGAAGATTTATAATCAATAATTCTAATATAATTCTTACCATTTAGCTTAGCAATATCAATTCTATCAATTTTTCCTGTAATTTTCACTTCTTTCCCATTATCTAATAAAACATTAATAGGTGGATATTTTTTTCCCTCTTTAAACTCTATTTCATTTCCAAGGACATCAAAATTACTATATTTTAAGCTCTCGATTATATACCACATTGATTTAGTTATTACTCTTTTTAATCTTTGAGCTAATACCTTATATTTAGGAGTACTTGAAAAAATATAATTTCTATTTAAATGTAATTTTTCATTTATAATTTCTTCCAAAATATTTTTCATTTCATCAAATTCTATTTTTTTAATATTAATATCTCTAACATCTATTGTATTAAAGAATTCATCTATTACATCATGCATAAATGATCCAGTATCTATTGCATTTACCTGTAAACTCTTAGTTTCTTTTATTTTTAAACCATATTTTAAATAATAAGAAAATGGGCACGCTCTATATTGCTCTAACCTTGATACACTTGAATTTAAAACTCTTCCGTATAAATCATCTATTACTTTATCATTTATTTGTTTTGGGTTATTTGTGAAATAAATTCCATTTAATGCATTTTCTAATTTATCTTTCCATAAATTGTTTTTACTAAAGTAATCATATAATAAAAACCATTTATTCTCAATCTCTATTCCATCTTTAAAATCTCTTAATTTTGTTAATAACTCTTCAAATGTAGTATTTTCATTTAGCACCTCTGATTTTCTTTCGATAATATCACTTTCCATAGAAATTTTAGGAAACATCTTTTTTATTTTACTAATAAAAATTGATGACCTTAAAGATTTACCTTCTGAATCTGACGATGCATAAGATAAATAAAGTTTGTCTTCTGCTGTTGTAAATGCTTTATAAATATTGAAATTTTCTTCATATAAATTTTCCAGTGTACCTTTAGCAAGCTCTATTTTCTGTTCTTTAAAGTACTCTCTATCTTTATCATTGAAAAAACCTTCATCTTTATTTACACTTGGGAATACTCCGATCATTCAACCCAATCATAAAAATGGCTTTTACTTTATGTGTTTTAGAACGTTCTACATCTCCTATAATTACTTGATCTTGTGATGCAGGTATTTTTCCAAGCCCACTATTTTTAAAACCAATTTTCATAATTTGTTTATATTGTTCAAATGTAACTTTATCTCCTCCAAAAATTAAAACAATTTCATCTAAAACTGAAACCAAAACCTTCCAACTAGTTTCATACTCCATTGCTATTTCAGTCATATTATTTTCAGCAAGTCTTTCTATTTTATTTTCTATTTTTTTATCTATCTCCATTTTTATAAGGAAATCATATAAACATTTTGTTATAGTCGTTACATCTTTTGATTTATTTATTTCATTTTTTAATTCCATTAATGGGTTTACAATTGTATTTTTAAGTTCATTTATTCTTTTTAAGTCATCTGTTTTTTTTGTATCATCTGTATAATTCCAGTCAGGACCATACCATTTATTTTGTTTAATTCCCCATCTTAAACAATAATTCTCTAATTTGTAAATTTCCTGCTCGTCAATATCTAATAAGCCTGTTTTTATATAATTAAATACAGATTCATGTGACCAATTTTTTGAGAAAATCTCTAATATTGAAAGAATATATTGGATTAAAATATTATTATTTAAGTCCTTTTTTTCATCAATGAAAATAGGTATATCATACTTATGAAAAATTGCTTTGCATAAATTAGAGTATGTATCTAAATTTTTTGTAATTATAGAAATATCTTTGTATCTATATTTTTCATTACGAACCAATTTTACAATTTGAATTGCAAGATGCTCTATTTCAGAATATGGATTATTAGCTAAAAAAAGTTTTACATTTTCTACATCTTTTTCATATTTTTTAAGAGGAATATTATATAAATTTTCTTCTATATGTTTAAGTTCTTCAACCTTAAATCTGGCATTTTTACTATCAATTTTAATTTCATTTTCAATTTTAATCTTTTCATCTTTTGCAAGACTTATTATTTTTTGCGCCGTTTGCTTATTTGAATAAAAAATATCTGTATCAGGATTTTTTATTTCCTCTAAATTATCTGCACATATTGTTATACTTACCATTTTTGCCACTTTTAAAAGTTTTCTTATAATATCATATTCTTGTTTTGTAAAACCTACAAATTCATCTATATAAATAAGAGAATTATTAAATTCTTCTGTTTCATCAATTTTATTAGCTAACATGCTTAATCTATCTGTTTCATCAATAAACTTATCTATAATTCTATTTTGAAACTCATTGTATACTAAAAACATATCCTCCATTTTACATTTAAGATATTTGTTTTCCGCATTATTTTTTGCTTCTTCTAATTCTTCAACTGAAACTCCATGTTTTTTAAATTCAGTTATTTGAGTTCCAATCATATCAATATTTTCATCAGATTTACCTAGATACTTTAGTTTTCTTTTATTTTTAGATAAAATATCATAAATTAGCATTGCTCTTCCACATTTTGATAGGTCTGTTTTGTTAATTCCTCCAATTTCCTTAAGCACTCTGTATGCCATACGGTTAAAAGTAAGAACCTCAGCATTTATTACAGCACCTGTGCCAATTGCATCCATTAATTTTTTTTCTGCTGTAAAAGAAAATTGTTCTGGAGTAATAATATAAATTTTACTCTTTTCATTAATTTTATCTTTTATCTCATTATATAAAAAACTACTTTTTCCTTTTCCTGCTCTTCCATAAACTAGTCGTAAACTCATATATTCTTATCTCCTCAAAATCTCATACTTTAAATAATAAGAAGCTTAAATATATTAAAGGTTTTGAAATTAAAAACTTTAATTTTTATGCTTCTCGTTTCCAATAAAATAAATATTGCTGTGCAAGTCCAGCTAAATCCCCATATTTTTCTTTAGCTAAATTTAAAACTTCTTTTTTATTTACTTTATTTTCATCTTCCATCTTTATATACAAGTCATTCATTACTCTTCTTACCCATACATCAACTGGAAAAACTTCTAATCTTTTTAATTCAGAAAATAATAAAATACAATCTGCAACCTTAGGTCCAACCCCTGGAAGAGTAAGAAGAATTTCTCTTGCTTCTTCAGTTTTCTTGCACATAAGCTTACTTAAATCGACCTGATTTGAAACAAAAATTTGTGTTGTTTCAAATACTCTTTTATCTCTAAACCCTAATCCTAAAGTTCTTAAGTCCTGGACACTTGCTTTTGATAATTGCTTTGGTGTTGGAAATGAATAATATTCCTCATTATTCCAAATAATTTTGTCTCCGTATTTTTGGCATATCTTTTTTATTATTCCTTTAATTCTCGGTATATTATTATTAGCCGAAATAATAAAAGATATAGTAGTTTCCCATAAATCTTGATTAAGAATACGTATTCCTTCTCCATATGTAATACTTTTTTTTACATCTTTGTCTACATTTTTTAATAATTCTTTAATTTTTTGATAATCTCTATTTAAATCAAAATACTTATTTACAATATCTTCTAAACTTCCATTGCTTATACCATTAATTACAATATCATTACCAATTTTTTTCACATTTAATACACTTTTGTTTACAACACCTGTATAACTATCATCTATATTTTTATCCCATCTAAAACATTGTCCACATTCAAAAATATGTTTTGGTTCAAATGAATTTACATTCTTTAAAATAACTTCTTGCTCTTTCATTTTTTCACATCCGTTCATACAAATACTTAAATTTATTCTTACTAATTTTTTCTTCTTTATCAATTTTAACATATAAATATTTAAAAATAAAGTTAACAAGAAATTTTCTAAAAGTTTATAGAAAAGTTTCATTTGACATATAATAATGCTATATTTAACTTAAGTTATTCTAGTGTGAGGTCACTTGAATAGCATGAACTAAGTTGGTAGCAACATTTGGTTCTATTTTTTTATTTAAAAAATAGAAGTGCAATATCAATACACTTCTATCAACTATTCTAGTCTTATTTGTTCTCCGAAACACTTGAGGTTCTAATGGTGCAGATGGCCGGAATCGAACCGGCACGGTTTATTCAACCGCAGGATTTTAAGTCCTGTGCGTCTACCAGTTCCGCCACATCTGCATATAACTGGTATTTGCCTTACGACATTGTTTATTATAACTTGTTGTTTTTATTTTGTCAATCATTTTTATAAAAAAATATAAAAAAGATATAGAAAAAATTCTATACCTTTTTATATGAATTCATATATCTATATAAATTACATTATTATTTTTTCTTATTAACTAAATCTTTTAAAGCTTTTCCTGCTTTAAATACTGGAGCTTTTGATGCAGGTATTTTTATTTCTTCTTTAGTTTGTGGGTTTCTTCCTTTTCTAGCTGCTCTTTTTCTTACTTCAAAAGAACCAAATCCAACTAGTTGAACTTTTTCTCCCTTAGCTAAGCTTTCTGTAACAACATCAATAAATGCATTTACTGTTGCTTCAGCATCTTTCTTTGTTTCTCCTGTTTTAGCAGCGATAGCCGCGATTAAATCAGATTTGTTCATTTTACATTACCTCCTATAAGTTTTCGTATATGTAGACATTTTCTTTTCATCTACTACTATCAATATTCGCCAAAGTTATATAAAATCCTTCTTTTTTTTCTTTATTTTTCTTTGAAACCATTATCGCTGTAAGAGTTATGGTTTTGGTTTCTTCTAAAATGCCTATTTTTCAATACTTTCGCGAATGATACATTCCTGTTTTTTCCAATATATTATAAATTTTTTCACCATGAGGAATCATTAATATTTCCTCTTTTTTAAATACTTTTAATATAATTATGGATATTATATATATAATTATTGCAAATATTATTGATAATATTGTTGCCATATCTTCAATTATTATACCTTTTAACATCTCATAACTATAATACGAACAAATTGCCATCATAGTACTTGCAATGATTGGTTTTATTACAAATTTATTAAAGTCTATTTTTATGTGAGTTTTTCTTTTTAATATGTAAAAACTAATAAAAAAGGCTACCATATGGCAAACTACAGTTGCAAGTGCAGCTCCAGCTACTCCTCCAAAATAGCATTCTTCTGGTGATAATGGTACTAATATAATGTTTAATATAATTTTTATTGCAACTCCAATAGATAACGAAATTGCTGGTACAAATATCTTTCCAATTCCTTGAAGGGCACCATTTACAGTTTGGCCAAGTACTGTAAATATTATTGATATTGCAGCTATCTGAAGTATTAGTTCTCCTGAATTGGCATTTGGAAAAAGTAAATTTAAGATAGGTTTTGCAAATACGGCCATTACAATACTACTTGGCAGACCAATTAGTATTGTAATTAATAAAGAAAAAGAAATCTTTTTTATCCCAGCTTCTTTATTTTTATTTGCGATTGCTGAAGATAATGCTGGTACCAGCGCTGTTGCGAAAGCTAAATTAAAGGATAATGGCAAACTAATTAGCGTATCAACTTTGCCACTTAGAATTCCATACTGTAATTTTGCCTCAGCTTCACCTAAAAAACTTTTTAGTCCCCTTACAACAGTTATTGAATCTACATTTTTATTTATTGATGTTAATATAGATGTTAATGACATTGGAATAGTTACATATAAAATATTATTTATAATACTAATCCAACTTTTTCTTTTATATTTGACAGAATTATAAATCTCGTTTCCAATTTCTCTTCTTCTAAATTTATAATATTTATATAAATAGAAAAAACTTCCCATTGTTGCGAAAGTAGTGGCCAAATTTGCTGCTGCTGCCATTAAAACAGTATTGCAAGAACTAAAATAGCTTGCAATTTCTACAAGTCCTACTGTAAATATAGTTTTTAAAAATTGTTCTAAAGTTTGAGAATTAGCTGTTGCTTTCATTGTCTGCCTTCCGTTAAAATACCCTCTAATAACAGATATAATTGCAACAAAAAATATTGATGGTGAAAGTGAAATTAGTGTTAATTCTGCTTCTGGAATTTGTAACCAAACATTTGCAATGTAGTGTGCACTAATAAAAAGTAATAAAGAACATAAAAATCCTATGCTTGCAAAAGTTAAAAATGAAACTTTAAAAATTCTATATGCACCTTTATGATCTCCTATTGAAACTTTTTCGGAAATCATTTTTGCAACAGCATTTGGAACTCCTATTGAAGATAATGTTAGCAATAATGCGTAAATCTGAAAACCAGAACTATAAATTGCATTTCCAGTATCTCCAAATCCCGATTTATTTGTTAGGTACAATTTGTAAATCAGTCCTAATAGTTTAATTAATACTTGAGAAAAAATAAGTGCAACTATCCCTTGAATAAAGCCCTGCTTTATAACTTTCTTATTTTTTTTCTTATTTATCATATAAATTTCCTTTCTTACACATTTTATAGTGCTATTCCTATTATTCTATACTATTCCCTTCATTTTTTTATATTCACCATACTTCAAATTTTTTTATTTTTAAATTGCATATCCAACTGTTGACATTTTAATAATATTTATCTACTTTTTTTCACTAAAATACTTGTTTTTTTCCTCATTTTATAGGATAATATATGTGTATAAAAATAATAGAAAGTGGTGACATTATTGAAAGTATTATTAGGACCATTATCTATGTTGGGTGGTTTTTTATTAAAATATATTGATAAATTTCTAAAATTTCTAAAAACTGACAGAAATACATTCTTAACTTATATATTAACTTTAATTTCAACTTATTTAGTAATTGACCGTATAGTTGAAATTTTACTTATGATTTTTACAGGAATGTCTGTATCATATTGGGGACCAATACAATACACTTTAGCCTTTGCTTGTCCAGTATTTGCTTTTTTATTTTCTGGCTCATCTAAATATGCAGATTGTAAAAAAACAAAATTAACTTTATTTTACACATATGTTATGACATTGTATATTTTGATTATTTCAATGATTACTCAATGGGTAAATTTGGCATGTTGGGAAGCACTTCTTTGTGTGCCAAATTATCATATTATTGCTACAGAATTTAGTAACTTAATAAAACCAGCATTTAGCGCTATTGCTCTTTTCTTCCCATTAACCACATTTTATACCCCAATCCACTGGATTATAACTGCTGTTAATGATACTAAAGACTTAAAAGACTCAATTGGGGATTATGGTGGAATTGATTTATCAGATCAAACCGCAGGTACAGGTGAATATACATGTGAAGTTGAACTTTGTAAAGATAAAGATACCTCAAAAGCTGTTAAAATACCTGAAGCTAAAAGATTTGAATCTACTCTTATTGTTGGTGTATCTGGTGCAGGCAAGACATCAATGATTTTTGAACCTATGATTGCACGTGATATTGATAAAAAACACTTTTTTAAAGAGATGTCGAAAGAGATGGCATATACTGCTTTAAAAACTGGAATTGCGACATTGAAGTATCCATATACAAATGATTACATTAATAAAAATTTTAGTTTAAATATGCTAACACCTAATTCTTCAAAGCTAAAAATCTATCAAGCATATATGAAAAAACTTATTTTAAGCTCATCTGAAAACAATATAATATATAGAAATTTAGGTATTACTTACATTTCGCCAGACTTTGAATCAATTTCTCATATATTAGATGTAGCAGATAATTACAAAATGCCTGTTAACTTAATAGACCCAAATAATCCGGATTCACCAGGTCTAAATCCGTTCATATTCGATAACCCTATTCAAACCTCAGTTGCAATTTCTACTGTTTTAAAGGGATTATATTCAACATCAAGTCCAGATATAGAAATTGCTTATCGTGAAAATGTTGCATCACAAGCTATTGAAAACTTATCTATTCTTCTAAAAGAAATGTATCCAAAATCACATGATGGAGATATTCCTACTTTAGAAGATATGATGGACATGTTAAACGATTTTGATTTAATAGAGTCAATGTGTGAAGAAATGAAAAAAGACGAAGAAATGAAAAAACAATACAAAATATTATTATCTTACTTTAAAAAGAATTTTTATCAAAATAGCCCCGGTAGAAAAGATACTGAAAAATTCATTTCAGGTGCTATAAGTCAATTAGATGCACTTTTAAGAAATCCAGGTGTTCGAAATATTCTATGTAAGAGAAGTAATAATTTAAATTTTGACAAAGCATTAGACAATGGGGAAATAACATTAGTATGTACAAGACGTGGAGATTTAGGAGCTAATACCCATAAAGCATTTGGACTATTCTTTATATTATTAATGCAATATTCTATTTTAAAAAGACCAGGAAATGAAAATTCAAGACTTCCTCACTTCTTATATATTGATGAATTTCCTGACTTCATATGTAATTCCACAGAAGCAATATTTACATTATATCGTAAATACAGAGTTGCAACTGTTATATCTGCTCAAAACCTAGATCAACTAGCTGTTGAAAAAGGAAGATTTAAAAAGACAATTCTCGCTAACTGTGCAAATAAAGTTGTATTTGGTAATAATACGCCTGAAGATAATGATTGGTGGCAAAGTGAACTTGGATTAAAACGTGAGTGGTCTGGAAAACGTGATTATAACCTTGCTAAAGGTGAGTATGAACCCAAAATGGGTGATATTCAATTCAAGTGGAAACCAAATTATATGGCTGGAAAAATCCAAGCATTAAAATTTAAAAACTGTATGTATAAGGTAAAAAATATAAAAGGAAGAAGTGTTGTTGGTACTGGTAAAGTTGACTTTCTTGAGGCAAAATACAAAGAACCAAAAACTGTTAAAGAATATAGATTTGATAAGTTTACAAATGGTATTGTAGAAGAAGAAAAGTCAAAAAAGACCACAAGAAGAAGGAAATCAACTATTACAGGATTTACAGATGACGACAACGGAGATATAAATCCAATTCAAATTGACACTAGTGATTCTAATTACTTTGAAAATAATGAAGATGCAATTATATTTGATTTAAAAAGAGGAAATTCAAATTAAAAGTTTAATAAAAAGAATATAGCCACTGCCCAGAGCGGTTATATTCTTTTTGTTTTTAAATTTAAAATCTAAACTTTATTACATTCCTAATAATTTAACTTCTATATCAATCATTTTATATTTTCTAGTTGTTTCGTCAATTTTAAACCCAACAAGTGTCTTATCTAACGTTTCTTGATTTTGTCTTAAATCAGTAGTAAAATAAAGTTTTATTTTGGGAAGTTCTAATTTATTCATAACAATTTCTTTAAATGTTTCTGCAATATGTTTATCATCTTCACAAATGATTATTAATTGTGGAATATTACTAAAACCTGAATCCATTACTTGATAATTCTCATAAAAATCATAATATAATTTCATCTTATCAACTAACTTCTTTTTCCAATCTTCCTCTCTTCGAATTACCTCAAATAAAAAGTCAATTGATTTGCCATTTTTAGTTAAGCGTATACTTCCACCTGTGGCCTTAAAAATTTTACCAGATTGTTTGGCTGTAATTGCTGGCTTTGGAACATAACTTTCAAATGCTTTAACTTTTCTTAAATATGCTATAATTGTTTGGTTTCCAGCTAGTCTCTTTTTTATCATTGCAACTGGTTTTGTGTTATCTGTTGGTTGCCATTTGCATTCTTCCCCTCTAGAATTTAGCAAATATTTTCCCATTTTTTCTAAACAATATACACGATATATTCCCTTTCCTTCATCAGAATTAAAATAATAACGTGTAAGAATCTTACATTTCACTAGTTGCTCTAGTTTGTTATTCAACTTATCTTGTGACTTTACCTCTTCAATTCCTTTCCATTGTAATAACAAAAATAATTGTCTTGATGTTATAAATTCAAATTCATTTACTAAATTTAAAATTTTAAAATGTAAATCATTAATATGTCCAATGTTTATTTTATGAATTATTTGATTCATTGAAACATATCCATCTTTTCCATCAAAAACTTTAATTTCTCCTTCTCTAATTGCAAAAGGAGATACTGTAGCTTTAATTTCGCTATCTTCTACCATGTTCTTTCAACCTCCATTTTTTATACAAATAATAATTTAATTTTTTTTCTTTCAGGTATTATTTTTTTTATATAAACACAGACCTTGTTTCCATATTCTATTCCTTCTTTATATTCAGCCATTCCAACAAGATTCGGTTTTAATTCCACAAATATTCCATTTTTATTTTTCTCTATTTCTTTTGCAATACCTTCAACTATTGTACCTGCCTTAAAGCCTTTTACATTTTCTTCCCAAGTACCTAATAATTCCTTATATGTTAAAAATATTCTTTCATTTGTTCTATCGATTGATTTTATCATAACTTCTATTTTTTGTCCAATTGATAGTCTTTCTAAAGGACTTTTTATTCTTGCAATTGATATATCTTCAATATGTAATAGTGCTACAACGCCACCACCAATTTCAATAAAGGCTCCATATGGTTTTATACTTTTTACTATTCCTTTTACAATTTGTCCTTCTTTCAGTTCCACTTTCATCCAAGACATTGCTTCCTTTTCTACTTCTTTTCTTGATAAAATAAAATTATTATTATTGTCAAATTCTTTTACTTTAAATTGAACAAATTTGTTAACCTTATTTTCACATATTTTTGGCTTAGTAATTCCCATTTCGTCTACATTAATAGCTTCAACTTCTGCTCTAGGAATTATTCCTTTTATATTGTTTTCTAAATTTACATACAAATTATAATTAGAATCGCACTTACTTACAATACCTTGTAGTATATCTCCTGTTTTAATTGCATTATTTAACATTTCTTTTGTTATAGGAGAAACATCCTCAATCCATCCTTCAGGAATAAACTTTTCATTTTTCAATTTCTTTGTCTCCTTTTTCTTTTGTTTATCGCTTCTATTATATAATTAAAGCGTCACTTTTACAATACCTTTTTACTATCTTTTAGATAACTTACCTCTTTTCTACTAAGGTATCTCCATTCTCCAATTTTCAAGCTCTTTAAATCAATATTTTCAATTTTGCTACGATGTAGTGCAAGCACGCTTTTTCCGAATTGCATTGCACATTTTTCTAACTTCTCTATTTTTACCTTCATGTATAGTAATTTCTATCCTAGATTTATTGAATTCTTTATCTATCTTTAATATTCTTACTTTTGCTTTTCCTGAAACATAATCTTCAATCTTTACTCCATTCTTTAATGAACTTACATCATCTTCAGTTACAATTCCTTTCACAGTAACTTGGTATGTTTTTTCTATTTCATGCTTTGGATGTGTAACTTCATATATAAAATCGCCATCATTTGTTAAAATTAATGCTCCAGAAGTATACATATCTAATCTTCCAACTGGCAAAAGTTTCTCTTTTATATCTTTTACTAAATCTAATACAGTAGGTCTTCCAAATTGTTCTTTTGCTGTTGTAACATATCCAATCGGCTTGTTTAATAATATATATACCTTGTTTTGCTCTGGTTTTATAATTTTATCTTCAAAACAAACCTTGTCTTTCTTAGCATCCACTTTAGTTCCAAGCTCTTTTACTACTATTTCATTTACTTTTACTTTCCCTTGTATTATTGCTTCCTCTGCTTTTCTTCTAGAGCAAATACCACATTCTGCTATATATTTTTGCAATCTAACTAATTCCATAGATTCTCCTCCTTAGAATTGTTATCTAATTTTTGCAATACTTCTTCAAAATAGTCCGGTAACTTAGCCTCTAAATGCAATACCTTACCTGTAATTGGATGTTTAAATTCTAATTCTTTTGCATGTAGCATTTGACCTTCTACTCCAAACTCATTTTTTCCATTTGAATATATGTAATCCCCTATTACTGGATGTCCAATTTCAGCCATGTGTACCCTAATTTGATGAGTTCTTCCTGTATCAATTTTAATTTTTAATAGAGTATAATTCTGATATCGTTTTAATACTTTAAAGTGTGTAATAGCATTTTTTCCATTTCTCGTAACTGCCATTTTTTTTCTATCTTTTGTACTTCTTCCTATAGGCATATCTATTGTTGCTTCATTTTCTTTTACAATTCCTCTAACAAGTGCGATATAGATTTTCTTAACTTCTCTATTTTTTATCTCATTACTCATTTTTACATGTGCTTCATCGTTTTTTGCAATTATTAATAGACCTGATGTATCCTTATCTAGTCTGTGTACAATTCCTGGTCTAATTTCGCCTCCGATTCCAGATAAGCTATCTTTGCAAATATTCATAATAGCATTTACAAGAGTTCCTTCTGTATTTCCAACTGCTGGATGAACAACCATTCCTTTAGGTTTATTTACAGCAATAATATCTTTATCTTCATAAATAACTTCTACAGGTATGTCTTGTGCTTTTAAATTAATTTCTTTTGCTTCTGGTTTTGAAATTTGTATTTCATCATTATTTTGAACCTTGTATGAACTTTTCTGCTTTTTTCCATTTACCAAAATATTTCCATCATCTATAAGTTTTTTTAACATTGTTCTTGAAATATCTCTCTTTTCATCTGCAAGATAAGAATCAAGTCTTTTTCTTTCTCCTTCTAGTTTCACAATTATTGTTTCCATTGTTTTAAGAACCTCTCTTTTTTTTATTTTCACAAATCATATCACCTATAATAAGAATTGCAAATATTGCAGTTCCAATAACAATTATTATATCTGCAAAATTAAATATTGGATAATTAATTATAGGCGTGAAATCTATATAGTCTATTACATAGCCTCTAAAGACTCTGTCAATCAAATTGCCTATTCCTCCAGCTACAATCATTGATAGTAGTATTTCTTTAGATTTACTTAAATTTGCCTCTTGAGTAAATAAAAACTTTGAAACAATTCCAATAATTATAATATTTACAATTATAAACATTATCCTACTTTTTGTTGCTATTCCAAATGCCATTCCAAAGTTTTCGTGATAACTTATTTGCAATACATTGTTTATTATTTGAATTGGTAAAATTTCATTATTAAAAATAATAATAAATTTTATTAGTTGATCTATTATGGTAAGAAATATAATAATAACTAGTATTTTTGTTTTTTCTTTTTTCATTTTATTTCACCTCTTCACATCTTGTGCTTAAGTTTTCAGCACTTAATCTTCTGTATATAACGAAGTAATCATCTTTATAAATTAATTCGTAATTAGTATCTCTAGATAATAGCATATGCAATTTTGAACTTTTTCCTGTAATAACATGTGTAATCCCATAAAAATCAAATTCATTTTCATAATAAGATGCTATACTTGAAATATTTAAAAAATCCGAAAATATGTCTCTTCCTTCATATTTGCCTTTTTCATTTTTTACTCCATTAAACTCTGGTGTATATAAGTCTGCTCTTGAATCAATAAACACGGGAATTCCTCTATACAATAAATAACTTCCGTAATTATATTCATTGTAAAGCTTTATTTTATCTATTTCTAAATTTTCTAATATATAATCAGCAGCCTTAATGGGGTATGATGATTGATCTATGAATTTATCATTTGTTTTTTGATATAACATATATGTACTACCGAAGTACTACAATCACAGTCAAAAGAAACTCTATTACTTTTTCATTAAAAATTTTATATTGCCTCAAATTACATTTTATTACAATATCTGCAATTAATTTTGAGAAAATCGGACTACATATTATAAGAAACATAGAAGTTTGTCTTCTTGACATAAATGAAAGTAATACAAGTCCTCCAAGCATAAGAAAATCTCTTAATTTTATTTTGGTATCTGTTAATATTAATATGACCAGAAAAGCTGTAAATGCGATCATTATTCCTTTATTATCAATTAAGGTTAAAGGTAGATGTTCATTAATGTTTTCAGTAGTATTTCCTTGCATTGTTTTTACTAAATATGTATATGGAACATCTTTAAGCGGTGTTAACAATCCTGAAAAAGCTGCAAGTACTACTACAACAATAAGCCACTTTATACATTTATTATTTGTAGTTATTATTTTATATGGTTTTTGCCTTTTTTCTTGTATTTTTATTTTTCTTTTTTCTTTTTGTTTATTTAATAATTCAATTCTTTCTTTTATTTTCGTTTTATTTTTTTCTTTGCATATTCTTAGTTGTATTTTTCTATAAAATACTTTTAAATAATAAATAAAATCTACATTTCTAATATGATATATCACAAATTCGGCAATATATGGCATAAATAAGATGAAATAAAATGGCCAAACTGCAACATGTAAATTAGCAATTAATATTGGTATAATTAATAAATATATCAAATATCTTTTCTTCTCTGTTTCTAAAAATTGCTCTATAAATATAATAGTTGAAGCAAACAATATAAAAGTAACAAGTTGCGCTCTTGCAGCAATGTAATCTTTAAGTAGATACATTACTAAAAGTGTAACTACTAATGAAATATTTTTATTCTTAGAAACTTTACAGTTCATAATATAGATTGCAATTCCTAAAATACATGCAAGTATTACTGTAGATATATAAATTCCAGCAAAACCAGAACAATTGTATATTCCATACATTATTAAATCGTATCCCCAATGCGGATACGTATATGGCAGGTTTTCATGCCACGAAAAGTGGTCTTGCATGTCTATTCCATTTTTAGCTATTAGTTCTCCTATTTTTACTGTGTAAAAAGTATCATTTTGAAGTGTCATAGGAGTTACTGCAAAACTAAATATAATAATAAGTAAAATAGCAAATATTTGAAAAGCTATTTTTTTCTTCTTTGTTTTTTTCATCTATCTTTCCTAGTATGTGTTAGTTTTGAAACTTACACATTCCCTTCTTGTAAATTTACATTGTATAGATTATATCAAAATTATGTTTAAATACAACACTTTTTATAGTAAAAGAGCCATATATTACTATTTGGCTCTTTTGCTACAATAAATTATAATTGTTTTTATCCTTTTATTTGTTTTGCAACTTCTTCTGCAAAATTTTCTTCTTTTTTCTCGATTCCTTCACCTTTTTCAAATCTTGCAAAGCGGATTACTTTTGCTCCTTTTGATTCTAGTAATTGTTTTATTTTCATATCTGGATTTTTTACAAAGTCTTGTTCTACTAAGCAAATTTCTCCATAGAATTTTCCAATTCTTCCTTGTACCATTTTTTCAGCAATTTCTGCAGGTTTGCCTTCATTCATTGCTTGTGCTTTTAATATTTCCATTTCTTTTTCTACTCTTTCTGCAGGTACAGATTCTCTATCTAAAAATTCTGGCTTTGCAGCAGCAATTTGCATACAGATATCCTTTGCAAGTTCTGAATTTCCATTTTCTAATTCAACAAGTACACCAATTTTTCCTTCACCATGAATATATTTTTCTACTAGTCCAGTAGTTTCATATCTTGCAAATCTTCTAATTGACATATTTTCACCAATTGTCGCAATTTTGTTTGTTAATACTTCTTGAACTGTTTTATCTTCCTCTACTATTGATTTTGCAGCTAGTAACTCTTCAACATTTGCAGGATTTGTTAATGCTATTTGTTTTGCAACATCTGCAACGAAAGATTTAAATTCATCATTTTTTGCAACAAAGTCTGTTTCAGCATTTACTTCAACAACTGCCCCTATTTTTCCATCTTCTGTTACATATGCATCAACTAAACCTTCTGCAGCAACACGATCTGATTTTTTTGCAGCTTTTGCAATTCCTCTTTCACGTAATAATTCAATTGCTTTTTCCATATCACCATCTGTTTCTGTTAAAACTTTTTTGCAGTCCATCATTCCTGCACCTGTTTTTTCTCTTAAATCTTTAACTTGGCTTGCTGTAACCATTTTCTTTCCTCCTTATTATTTAAAATTTAAAAGAGTAGAGCAGAAGAGCTCCACTCTTTTTTATTTATCACTATTACTCAGCTGATTCTTCAGCGCTTTCTACAACTTCTTCTATACTTGTAGGTGCATCTGTAGATTCACTTAAAACATCTTCTTGTTCTACTTCTGAATCTAAAGATTCTCCTTGTCTTCCTTCTATAACAGCATTTGCCATTACATCTGTAATTAATTTTACAGCACGAATAGCATCATCATTACCTGGAATAGCATAGTCTACATCTTCTGGATTACAGTTTGTATCTATTAATCCTACAACTGGAATTCCTAATTTTCTTGCTTCTAAAATAGCAATTCTTTCTTTTTTAGGATCTACTACGAACATTACTCCTGGTACTTCTTTCATTTCTTTAATTCCACCAAGATTTTTTTCTAATTTTTCCATTTCTTTCTTTAAAAGAATAACTTCTTTTTTTGGTAATACATCGAATGTTCCATCTTCTTGCATTGTTTCTAATTCATTTAGACGGTCAATTCTATTTCTAATTGTTCCAAAGTTTGTAAGCATTCCACCTAACCATCTTTGGTCTACATAGTACATACCGCACTTTTCTGCAGCTTCTTTAACACATTCTTGTGCTTGCTTTTTTGTTCCTACAAAAAGAACTGTTTTTCCTTCTTCAGCTTGTTCTTTCATAAAGCTGTAAGCTTCATCTATTTTCTTAGATGTTTTTTGTAAGTCGATGATATGAATTCCATTTCTAGCTTGAAATATATATTCAGCCATTTTAGGATCCCATCTTCTTGTTTGATGTCCAAAATGAACACCAGCTTCTAGTAATTGTTTCATTGCAACTACTGCCATTTTTTCTTCCTCCTTTTAGTTATACCTCCATAAAAATTCCAAACGTGAAATTAGAAACTTAAAAAGTTTAATTAAGCACCTTTCTAATCACTCATTTTTATGTGTGTATTTTTTATTAACATATTGTATTTTATCATATTTTTTATGATAACGCAAGCAGATTTTGTAAATTTTGCATAATTTTGGACTTGTCCAAACACTCAATTTAATGTATTAAAATTGACTATAAAAAAAAGTTCATCATTATTTTTTTATCTGATGAACTTTTTATTATTTTAATAGTTTTCTGCTTTAATTTCAAAATATGCTTTTGGATGATTACATACTGGGCAAACTTCTGGAGCTTGTTTTCCAATTACAATGTGTCCACAGTTTCTGCATTTCCAGATTCTGTCTCCATCTTTACTAAATACTAAACCATCTTCTACATTTTCTAATAATTTTTTAAATCTTGCTTCATGTTCTTTTTCAATTTTTCCAACAGCTTCAAAAAGATATGCTATATGGTCAAATCCCTCTTCTCTAGCTTCCTCTGCCATTTTTTCATACATATCTGTCCATTCATAATTTTCACCTTCGGCAGCTGCCTTTAGATTTTCAACTGTTCCTGGAATCTCTCCGCCATTTAATAATTTAAACCACATCTTTGCATGTTCTTTTTCATTATCTGCTGTTTCTTGGAATATAGCAGCAATTTGTTCATATCCATCTTTTTTTGCTTTACTTGCAAAATATGTGTATTTATTTCTTGCCTGTGATTCACCTGCAAATGCCTCCATTAAATTTTTCTCTGTTTTTGTTCCTTTTAGATTCTCCATACATTCAACCTCCTAAAAAAATATTGTGATTAAAAATCTTACTATAAAGTTATATAAATAACTTTTATTATAATACAATGTATAATAACTTTTTTCAAGTATTTTTCCATTTTTAGTTTTTTTATACATTATAACAAGACTCTTTATAGAAAAATAATTTTTATTAACTTACATTTAGCCCATGTAATAAACCAAACAATATTTTTATATATCCGCTTTCACTTATTTTTAAGTAATTTTCAAAAGACTTATTGATTTTATTTTTATCTATGTTAAAATATTGCTAAATAATTATTTATGAGGAGGTTCAATATGGAACTAAATAAATGTGTACGTTGTGGAAGTTTTTATATTTCTCAAGATAATGTCTGTCCAAATTGTTTAGAAAAAGACAATAATGAAATTCATAATTTAAAAAATTATATATCTGAAAACCCAATTACAAATATTGAGTCAATTTCATACCAAACGGGAATAACAGTTAAGAACTTAAACCGATTTATTCATATGAAAGATTTTTCAACATTACGTAAAGAGCTAAAAAATAATACTGCTTTATAACAATCACATAAAAAAAGTATCAAGATAAAATAACTTCTTTGTCTTGATACTTTTGCTCAATATATCATTTTTTATTCTTAAACATTTTTACTCTATTATTCCTAGAATTGCCGTTGGTTTATTTAAGATTTTTTTACCTGTTAAAGTATAGCAATCCTTAACCATATTAATAATCTCATTACCCTTTCTTAAGTCATTTGCATAAACTTCGGCAAGTATATCTCCTTTTTGTACGAAATCTCCAATTTTTTTCTTTATAATTAAACCTACTTCGTATGCTATTTCATCATCTTTTTTTATTCTTCCAGCACCTAATATACATGATGCCTTACCTAATTGCTCAACTTTCATTTTTTCTACATAGCCTGAAAAGTCTGATACAACTTCTAATTTATATTTTGCTTTTTTTAAAGTTTCTAAATTTTCAATATAACTAATAATTCCTCCTTGGTTCTTTAGTAGTGTTAAAAATTTCTCATAAGCTTTCCCATTTTCTATATTTTGCAATATCATTTTTTTATTTTCTTCAATATCGTTGCCTTTATTTGCAAGTTTTAACATGTATGCTCCTAAATTTAGTACAATCTCTTTAACATCCTCTTCCATATTGCCTTTTAAAGCTTGAACTGCTTCAATTACTTCTAAAGTATTTCCAATTGAATATCCGATAGGTTCGCTCATATTAGTTAATATGCAAACAACTTCTTTTTTGCACAATTCACCTATTCTTATCATTAATTTAGATAATTTTTCTGCATCTTCTTTTGTTTTCATAAAAGCACCATCTCCAACAGTAACTTCCAAAACAATTTTATTAGCTCCTGCAGCAATTTTTTTGCTCATAATACTTGAAGCAATGAGTGCAATATTGTCTACACATGCAATCGAATCTCTTAGTGCATATAACTTTTTATCGGCTGGAGCCAAATTTAAAGTCTGACCCATTAAACTAATTCCATCTTTTTTAACATTTGATATGAATTCATCTATATCAATTGCTGTATTATATCCTGGAATAGATTCTAATTTATCTCTGGTTCCACCTGTAAATCCTAATCCTCTACCTGACATTTTAGCAACCGGAACACCGTAAAGATGCAATAACTGGCATTAAAATCAAAGTAATTTTATCTCCTACTCCCCCTGTACTATGTTTATCTACTATGTTATTTCCTATAGCTGTTAAATCTAATACCTCTCCAGAGTACGCCATAGCTAAAGTTAAGTCTGTAATTTCTTGGTCAGTCATTCCATTAATATAAATTGCCATAATTAAGGCAGCTGCTTGATAGTCTGTAATATTTTCATTTGTATATTCTTTTATGAAAAATTCTATTTCTTCTTTTGTTAGTACTTGTTTGTCTCTTTTTTTTGCAATAATATCTAATATGTTCATAATTCATCTATCCTTTCAAAATATTCTTTACAAAACTATGTCTATGTAATGGACATAACCCGTATTCCTTAATTGCTTGAATATGCATCGCTGTTCCATAGCCTTTATGTTTTTCAAATCCATATTGAGGATAAACTTCTGCCCATTGTCTCATTATTCTATCCCTTGTAACCTTTGCAATTATAGATGCACAAGCAATGCAATAACATTTTGCATCTCCCTTTACTATGGATTGATATGGAATTCTAAAAGTATCAATATTGGTTAATGCATCTACTAATATAAACTCTGGTTTAACTTTTAAGCCCTTTATAGCAGTGGTTAATCCTAATTTTGTAGCATTTAAAATATTAATATTGTCTATTTCTTTTTGATCAATTATTCCAACCTCATATGAAATAGCAGTTTTTGTAATTTCTTCATAAAGTTTTTCCCTTTTCTTTTCAGAAACCTTTTTAGAGTCATTTACTCCTTCAATCATAGAATCTTTAGGCATAATAACACAAGCTACAACAACTGGTCCTGCAAGTGGTCCTCTTCCTGCTTCATCAATTCCTCCGATTAGTTCTATTTTTTTTTCATAAAATCCTTCTTCTATTTTCTTCATTTCAGTTAATCTTAATAATTCTTTTTCTTTCATCATTTGCCTCCGCTTTTTGTATTATTTTGTATTATATAAATAAGTAAGTTATTTTTCAAGTATTTATTTATAGATGATATAATTATAAGAAAAAGCCTCAATCATTTACAATTTTTTCACAAATTTTTCACATAATTATTGTATTATTACTATAATTTAGGTTATTATATTAGTAACATTTTAGGAGGTATTTTATGGAAAATAATGAAAACAATAATTTAAATCAAAACAATCAAAATATTAATGAAAGTAACAATGAAAAAAATTCAAACGGTCCACAAACTACTTTTACAGCTGTAAATTCTCATAAAGAGAAAGCAAAAGTTGGTTTTGCAAAAGGTGTATTATTGCCATTTTGTTGTGGAGCTTTAGGTACAGTTCTTGTAGTTGGAACATGTTTTGGAGTTCCTCAAATTAAAAACAAACTTTTCCCAACAGCTACAGTTATTGAACAAACAAAAGATAATAAGGAAAATAACAATTCTAATGAATCTACATCTATAAATAACAACTTAGTATCTATATCTAATTATTCGGAAACAGGTATTAGTGTTGCAAATAAAGTCTTACCTTCAATTGTAGGAATAAAAGTTGAATATTCAGTAAACTCTATTTTTTATCGTAATTTAAATTCAAATCAAACTGCATCAGCTGAAGGTTCTGGAATAATAATAAGTGAAGATGGATATATATTAACAAATAATCATATAATTAATTCTTCTTCTTCTTCATCTTACTATGAATTAGGAAAAGCAACAAAGGTTTCTGTATATTTATATAACGATACTACAGAGTATGAAGCACAAGTTATTGGTACAGATGAGCAAACTGACTTAGCTGTTATAAAAATTAACAAAACAGGGTTAACAGCAGCAGAACTTGGTGATTCTGATTCTGTTCAAGTAGGAGAATTTTCTATGGCAATTGGAAATCCTCTTGGACTTCAAAGTAGTGTAACTGCAGGAATGATTAGTGCTGTTAAACGAGAAGTTACAGATTCTGACGGTAAAAAATATAAATTAATTCAAACAGATGCCGCAATAAACTCTGGTAATAGTGGTGGAGCATTAGTAAATAGTAAAGGTCAAGTAATTGGTGTTAACACATTAAAATTATCTGGAACAGGAATTGAAGGTATGGGATTTGCCATACCAATTAATGATACAAAAGAAATTTACTCTCAATTAATACAATATAATAAAGTTAAAAGACCTTATATTGGAATTGGTGGTATTGATTTAACAGAAGATTTGGCTAAAGCTAATAATCTTGTAGTTGGTGTATATGTTCAATCTGTTGAAGATTTTTCTGCAGCACAAAAAGCTGATATTAGAAACGGTGACGTAATAATTGAAGCAGATGGACAAAAGATACAGACTATGAATGAACTTAATGAATTAAAGAATAAGCATAATATTGGTGATGAATTTAAATTAAAAATAAGTAGAAATGGTACAGAAAAAGAAATTGCTCTTACATTACAAGAAAAACCTTAATTTTACCAAATGTGATTTTCTAATAAATCACATTTAGTTCACAAAATGAACAAAATTAGATGTTATATTATAATTATAGTTAGTAACTTAAAAATATTACTCCGGTTACTAACCAAAAATTAAAAACATCCCCTTTTATTTTTAAAAACGACTATTTTGATAGTCGTTTTTTCCGTACTCATACAAAAAAACAGAAGCATTTTAAATTTATAACTTCTGTTTTTTATTATATCGTAATATTCAAAATTATTGCTTTATTTATATACATATTTTTGCGGATTAATTTGATTTCCATTTTTTCTAATTTCAAAATGTAGATGATTTCCAGTTGAACGTCCGGTTGAACCAACTGCTGCAATTACATCCCCTGATGATACTGTTTGGCCTTTTTTAACATATATTTTACTACAATGTCCATAGTATGTTTCAATATTATTTCCATGAGATATAACAACAAGGTTTCCATATCCACCTGTAGTATATCCGGGCAAATGTTACAGTTCCATCTGATGCTGCCTTAATTTGTGTTCCATTTGGTGCACCAATATCTATTCCCTTATGTGCACTTGTTCTAATACTTTCTTTATTTCCAAATCTGGATGTAATTGTTCCAGAAACCGGCTTTGTACTAAAACATACACCTTCAAATGTATTAGAATTACTTGATACAACTTTTTTTGCATTATTGCTAACATTATTTTTAGTTTCTGCAACCTGCACACTATTTAATTCATCAAGATTAGTTGTATAAACTTGACTAATTGCTAAATTAAGTTCATTTTTAGATTTGTTTTCTGATTTTAATTTATTTACAACTTCTTCTGCTTCTTCTAATGTATTAGCATAGGATTTATTTACTCCATCTAGTGTTACAGCATACATTTCATAAGTTGTTTCAGAATTTTCTTTTATTTTAGCAATAATTTTTTCTTCATCTGTATTTATAGATTTGTCTACTAATTTTAGCTCAAAGCTTGGTAAACTATCAAGTGTTACAAAAGCAACATTTTTTTCATTAGGATTAAAAATTTCATCTTCTATCATTTTCTCAAAACTTTTTTTGTTTTGCACATATCCGGCTGTTTCACCTAAATAAGTAACTTTATATATTGGTTTATATTTTAAACAAACAACAGCTGCAATCATACAAAATGCTATTATTAAGAAAATGATGAATTTCATTGATTTTTTCGTATAATACAATAATTTATTCTTTAAAATAAAAATCCACTCTCCTTTTTTTTGCTTAACACAAATCATATTATAACATATATTGTTAATGATTGCAAATTTTATATTCCGTCAATTTTTTCCAATAAAACCGTTGCTATCGCAAATTTTCTCATAAAAACTATTTTTATATAATATCTCTTATCCAAATTTCATCTCCTCTTTCGTTTATATACCTTAAATTTGGAAATATCTTTCTCATCTTTTTATTTGGAAAAATTTTATTTTCTATATTGGTTATAACACTATTTTTATTATTTTGATTGATTCCATAATAAGAACTTATTGCTCTTTTTTTATAACTTTGAATTCCCCAAACTGTACAAATAATATCAATAATAACAAATACTATAATTGCAATATCTAAAATTTTAAAATATCTAATGTTAAAACTATTAATGCCTTTATCTATGCAAGGCTTTACAACTGCAATTAATAAAAGTGCTAGTATACCCCAAAATATTGTATATGTAATACATATTCTACCATTTAAGTTAAATTTTAAATATGAATAATCCCAAAATCTAGTTCCATAAAATGCTTCTAATACAAAACTCATTATATATTCAATTGCACTACCACAAATTCCACCATAAACAAATAATTTAAACTTATTATTATAAAAACTATTAAGAATTATAATTAGTAGTGTTGCCCCTATTCCATAAACAGGACAAAAGGGGCCATAAATTAATCCTTTTCTGCTCTCCCAAACTCCTGTTGTAATAAAACAAAACAGCGTTTCAATTATAAGACCAATTACGCTAAATATCAATAAATACCATATTATTTGATGAATAGTTATTTTATTTTGTTCTTCCATTTATTTCTCCTATAATTTATTAATCATTAAAATTATATCTAAACAATATCAAAAAATCAAGAGAAGATATTATAAATTTCTTCTCTTGATATAAAGAGTTACCTTAATCTTGATGTATTACCTTAGAATCTGTATATATTACTTTTCCAAATTTAATTTCATTAAATTTTTTTTGAATTTCTATGATTATTATAGGTAATATTGATATTCCTGCTGTATAAAACCACTGAGTCATTGTAAGTGGTACTAATTTAAAGTAAGAAGCCACTCCTGGAATAATTACAACTCCTATTTGTAATATAGCTCCTAAAATGAAAGCACCGGTTAAATACTTATTCTCAAAAAGTCCTGTTTTTAAAATCGATTTTTCACTTTTTATATTAAAACTGTGAACAAGTTCCAGCATTCCTAATGATACAAATGCCATTGTTCTTCCAACTTCTAGACCAAACATTTTATTTCCTAAACTAAATGCAAATAATGTAAGCATTCCTAGCATAATTCCCTCTGTAAAAATCTTTCCCCACAAGCCATCAGCAAATATTCCTTTTTTAGGATCTCTTGGTTTTTTATTCATTATTTCCTTATCCATTGGTTCTAAGCCTAATGCAATGGCAGGTAATGAATCAGTTACAAGATTAATCCATAATAACTGAATTGCAAGTAGAGGGGACTTAAGTCCTAATACTAATCCCATAAATATTGTAACAATTTCTCCAATATTAGTTGCAATTAGAAAATGAATTGCCTTTTTTATGTTTTCAAATAAATTTCTTCCTTCTTTTACAGCTTCTACTATTGTGCAAAAATTATCATCTGTTAAAATCATATCTGAAGCATTTTTTGCCACATCCGTACCATTCAGTCCCATAGCAATTCCTATATCTGCATTTTTTAGTGCTGGCGCATCATTAACACCATCTCCAGTCATTGCAACCACTGCTCCTGTACTTCTAAATGCTTTTACTATTCTTACTTTATGCTCAGGTGAAACTCTAGCAAAAACGGAATACTTCATTATTTCCTTTTGTAATGTACTATCTTGTATTTTGTCAAGTTCAGCTCCAGTAATTGCTAAATCATTTTTCCTTAATATTCCTAAATCTTTTGCAATCGCTCTGGCAGTTGCTATATGATCTCCTGTTATCATAACTGTTTTTATTCCTGCTCTTTTACATTCTTTAATAGCCTCTTTTACACCTTCTCTTGGAGGATCAATCATTCCAACTAATCCTACAAAAATTAAATTATTTTCTATTGAACTCGAATTAACCTTAGTAGGAAATACATCTGTATCATAATAGGCAACTGCTAATACTCTAAGTGCCTCATTTGCCATTTTGTTATTTTTTTCTTCTATTTCATAAATTTTATTGCTCGTTAATGTTAATACTTCATTATTCAATTTATATCTATTACATCTTTTCAATAATACATCTGGTGCTCCTTTTGTAATAACTCTATATTTTGAACCATTCTTATGTATTGTTGTCATCATTTTTCTTTCTGAATCAAACGGAATTTCTTCAACTCTATGCATTTGTTCTTCTAATGTTTGCTTACTTATTCCCATTTCATTTGCTTTATTTACTATAGCAAGTTCTGTTGGCTCTCCACTAATAATTTCCCTTCCCTTTTCATTTATAATTTGTACATCTGTACACATTGATGCAAGTTCTAAAATAAATTTTTTTTCATTGTTTTGAATATTAAACTCATTTAAATTTTCTATTTTAATTACTTGCATTTTGTTTTGTGTTAATGTACCTGTTTTATCTGAACATATAACACTACTACTGCCTAGTGTTTCTACTGCTGGAAGCCTTCTAATAATACTATTTTTCTTTGCCATTTTTGTTACCCCAATTGATAACATAATTGTAACAATTGCAGGTAATCCCTCTGGAATAGCAGCGACAGCTAATCCAACTGATGTCATAAACATTTCGGTTGGTGAAATTTTCTTAATTAGCCCTATAATAAAAATAAATACGCATATTATTAAACATCCTATTCCAAGGTTTTTTCCAACTTGGGATAATTTTTTTTGAATTGGAGTTTCTGGCGCCTCGTCTGTAATTATCATTTTGGCTATTTTTCCCACTTTTGTATTCATTCCTGTTTCCGTTACAACAGCTTCTGCATGCCCATTTACAACAACTGTTGTTGCAAATGCCATGTTAATCATATCTCCTAAAGCTACATTTTCATCAAACACTACATTTTCATTTTTTAATATTTCTGTAGTTTCTCCTGTTAAACTTGATTCTTCTATTTTTAAATTATGACTATTAATAAGCCTACAATCTGCCGGAACATAACTGCCAGCCTCTAATATAACAATATCTCCTGGAACAATTCCGAGAACTTGAAATTTGAACTACTTTTCCACCTCTTCTTACTTTTGCAGTTGGAGCACTCATTTTTTTAAGTGCTTCTAATGATTTTTCCGCTTTTGCTTCTTGAACTAGTCCCATTATTGCATTAAAAACAACAATAGCAATAATAATAATAGAATCCATATAGTCATTGCTGCCTTCCATTTTTGCTATAGCAGCTGATATAATAGATGCAATTATAAGAATAATAATCATAAAATCATTAAATTGCTTAAAAAAGCGAACAATTAGACTTTCCTTTTTCTTATCTTCAAGTTTATTTTCTCCGTATTCTATTAGTCTTTTACCGTGCCTCTTCATTTGTAAGTCCAAAATCAAAGTTTGTCCTTAACTTCTTCTTTATTTCTGTTATCTTTAATGTTTGCCACATATTCCTCTCTCCTTTGTAATTTTTTTATATGTTGTCCATATAATTAATATATCTATATTCAATTCTTTCTTACATATGAATAAATCTACTAAATCTTACATTTATTTTTTCAATATGCAGTATATCTTGAACGTAAAAGAAGCATAGATTTTAATTCTATGCTTCTTTTACGTTCAAATTGATACTTTTAACATCTAACATTTTTCATTTATCTTATTTAAGAAATAGCTTTTTACTTTTTAAATTAATTTCTTTTCGTCAATCCAATTCTTTATCATACTTGATTCAATTTTTAAATTGCCTTTTCCTGTTGCCATTTCAATATTGGGTTTGTTTTTTCCATGATAATCGCTACCACCACTCATGAAATAATTCCTTTCTTTACATAAGTTTAACATGTAATCTATTTCTTCATTATTAAATTCACTATGCATACACTCTATTCCATCTATTGAATATTTTTCTAATAACTCATTAATCATTCTTTTTCTGTCATCAGCCCATTTATATATAAACAAATGAGGATAAAATGCAAGTCCTCCGCATTCTCTTATTTTTTGAATTACTAGCTCTGTTGATGGATAATCCTTTGTTTTATCTATATAGAAAATTTCCTGTGGATTACCACAATACTTTTTTGAAAAAGTATTAAATTCATCCCATAAATCATTTGGTAATTTTTCTTTGTTTTCAATATGTGATTTAATTTCATTGTATATAGTTACAGATGCCCATTGAACTTTTGAATCAAATTCAATTTCTTCCTTTTTTCTCATAACTAGGTTTAAGTCCATACATTTTTCATATAAAATGTTAAAATATTTAGCTTGTAATTTTTCCTTTGTTTTATCTTTATAATATTCATCAGCCCAATCTTGCATTTTGTCTGTGTCTATATTATATCCTAAAACTTCTATTAGTCTTTTTCCATAAGAACACTTTATTTCTATTCCTGGAATAATTTTTCCAGAGAACTTACTTCTTATCTCTTCATTTTTTAATTCCTTATAGGCCCTGCAATTATCATGATCAGTTATTGAAATCATTCCCAATTTTAATTTCTCGGCTTTTTCTAAGATTTCCTCTACCGTATTACTTCCATCTGAATATGTCGTATGCATATGTAAATCAATCATTATACTCTTTACCTCCATTTATTGTATTAAAATATTCCAATTCTTCATTATACAAGTTGTTCCAAGATTCTAATCTATCTACTAATTCAGGTTTTTTACTTTGTAAAATAACTTTAACAGTATCATACTTTGCTGAAAAGTCTTCCACCGCTTTCTTTCTTCCCAATTCTCTTCCGTATTTTATTGCCATTACAGCATCACTATGTTGGCGTTCTTGTGTAGAATATATCTTTTTAGGTAATTCATTTGATCTAACAAATACACTTATAGAATCTACCATTTTTTGTTTTATGAATTCTTCTACAGTTCTCGTTACTCCTTCATATGAACCATCATGTGCACTTTTTTCAACCCATCTAGCAGGTGAATCAGTTATTAAAGCTGTACAATATCTTAAAAAAGTTGATCCATAACTTTCTAACTTCGGAACAGCCATTATAAACATTTCCACATTATATCCACTTTTTTTAAAATCACTCGCAAAATCTAAAAATCCCTGTGTATTTCTTAAAGCTCCTTCATAAATCACATTATATTCTTGTTCAATTAATGTTTTCAATGCTGCATTCTTTACCTTTTCTGTATCAGGATGTAAAATTCTATGAGTTATCTCTGGATAGTTTTCACAAACCTCTTTATAATGCGGATGTGCTGCTCTTAATTCGTCAAAATCAACAATAACTGCATTATTATTTAGTTCTTTCAATGCAATCTTTATTAACCTTGACTTTCCAGCACCAGATTGTCCTCCAACAATTACAAGTGTTTTATTTTCACCAGCTTTTTTATTGCTTGTTAAAAATAGCATTACTTTTTTATAGTACTCATTAAAATTTTCATCTGTTAGACTGTATAAATTACAAAGTTCATTTATATTATCAATTTCGTTTTGTTTATTCTGCATCTTTATCCCCACTATCTTTCAAATATTTTTTTATTGTTTCTTTGTCATTTTTATATATTTTTTCTCTATCTAGAATCAATTCTGTTAACTCTTTCATCTTTTCTTCGTCATTTGTTTCTTTATACATATCTATTTTTTCAGTTATCATTTGTGCTACTTTTTCAATTGCAAGTTCCAATCCATATTCTTCAATTAATTTTTCTTGTTCCATACAGCCTCCTTACATTCAATATTATTAGTATTATAAACTCTTAGCATTTATAAAGTCAATAACTTATTTATAATAAAAAATGCAAAATTATAATATTTCTAAATATCGAATATTATAATTTTTGCATTTACGTCAAAATCTTTAACTTGCAAATTTGTATCTAATCAATTGTCGTACTTGTTCTACCTGTTCCTACTACATCTTCTTGGAGTGATCTCCACGTATTACATCCTACAATTCCATCTGCTTGTAAACCTCTACTTATTTGATATTTCCTTACTGCTTGTGCAGTTCTAGCTCCAAATATTCCGTCTAATCCTCCTGAATTATATCCAAGTGTATTTAAATCATCCTGTGCAATTAATACATATGCACCTTTTGTCCCTTGACCAATTTGTGGATATCCTGCAGTAGTATTACATGCAGGTTTTCCTCTTCTTCTATCAAAATGTACCCATGTAGGCGTTAAATATGCAGGTTCTACATAGCTCCAAACTCCAGAGTTAATTGCACTATTTCTTAGTCTATTTCTTTGTGCATTAGATAGTCTCTGACCAACATCAAATGCAACGCCTGCGTAATGTTGACTTTGACTTCCATGACCTCCTTCATATGGTCTTTTAAAAGCAAACCCCACAGGTATTGGTGCACCATAAATATATCTTTGGCTATTCCAACTTTGCATTGCTCTTTTTTCAGTCCATAGCGTTGGACTTCTACTTGAGCCTCTAAATTCTCCTACTGTTAACGTTCTATTTGTAATATAAGGCATTGCTTCTTGCTCGCCTCTATAATATACTTCCATACGATTTGTATCATTATTGTATACAATTATTTTTGCCATAAAAAATCCCTCCATATTTTATTATATGGAGAGATTTTTATATGTGATACTTTTACTATTTTAATTCAAAAGATATTTGACCTTTTCCATTATCAACTAAAACGGTAGCAATTGCTCCGTTTATAATTGTCATACTTGGACCTTTATGTGATATATCAGCATCAAAAATAACTGGAATATTATACTTTGCTAAGACACTATCCTTTATTGTTTGCTCCATTGTATAGTCTAAATATGAATTGTCGGTTCCATTTCTTCCAAATATTACTGCATTGGTATTTGTAAAGTATCCAAATTCATTTAATTTCCATAGTGATCGAATCAACTCTTCTTTAGACAACTCACAATTATCAAAACACCAAATAATCCCGTCACTTTTATATCTATCAATAAAACTTTTTGTTCCATCATACTTAGTTCCAGAAAGTTCCATAATTATATCTAAACATCCTGCAATAATTCTTCCTCTTACTTTAACATTTTTATTTCCTATAGTCTTCCATTTTACTTCTTTAGTTAGATTATATCCCTCAAGTCCTGTTTGCCTTTTTATTCTTTCATCTTCGTATAGCTCATAACTTTTTTCAGTTATAATATTTCCTTTTAAGATTTCTAGATTATCAATTATACTTTTATCATATTCTAACATACCAAATGTACCAAAATTATTCCCATAAATTGTTGAAATATCATATTTAGTTGTTATTGGAAATAATATACCAGTTGGATCCGAAAAACCTTCCACCCATTTAGGATTTTGGGCTATTTTTTCAAAATCTATATATGGTAAAATTTCCACTAAAAATTCTCCTCCTGCCGCACAAATTATTGCATCTATATCATTTGACTCAAACATTTTATTAAGTTCTTCTGCCCTATCTTGCGTGCTACTACTTCTTCCCATTTTAGAGGAAAATAGATTGTTTGAAAGTTGCAATTTATAACCTAAATTTTCTAAATTTAATTTAGCATTTTTGTACCTATTTACATATTGCAAGTTAGAGGCTCCGTCTGATGGTGCTGGAATTCCAATACTGCTATTTTTCTTTAAAAATTTTGGATATATCATTTAAAATCACCTCCATAAATGTTTCTTTCAACAGCTCATCAATATTAATCATTTTTCCGTCTATTATCATTTTCCTAAATTATTCTAACACATATACTATTTTGGGGCAAGTAACAACTTTTACTTCTTATATAAATTGAAAACAATAAAAAACTGACCTTTTTAGATATTGGTCTTCTCTAAAAAGTATCAGCTTTTATTTATAAAAATTATTTCTGAATTTCTGATGTTTCTCTTTGACTTTGTTGTTGCGCAGCTTCATTTGCCTTTTGGTGATCGATATTATGACCTCCGTAAAATTTTTTTGAATTCACTATCCTCATGTGTTTGGCTATCTTGTACATTTTCACCGCTAGAAATAGCCTTAATATCTTCTTTCTTTGAAAAGAACTTACGTTTATGTTCGTTTATTATAGTAGCTTTTGCTTTTTTAGCAGCTCTTACATATTTTTTATCTTTTAATTTTTGTGGACCTTGAATTTTATATGTTAAATCAAATGGTAAATCTCTCTTTTTGGCAATTGCTTCTATATATTCGCTTAAAATTAAATTTTTATCCTCGTATAATGTAAATATATTTATTATAGCTGGATCTAATTTTTTTCTTAGATGTCTTGCTCTTATCTTGCTAAAACGTTTACCTTCAAATAATTGTTTACAAATCTTAGATACCTCTTTTTTCATTCCATCGCGTCTAAGCAGTTTCCTTTTGAATTCAGCATCTTCACCATTAATCTTAATTTCTTTTTCTTTTTTACCCTTTTCTATAATTTCAATATTCTGTATTGTCTTTAAACCTATGTCAGTATAAACTTCCTCTTCTGCTTTTTTCAATTCACTAAAGTTTTGTGATTGATCGATATTGGTATTTTTTTCTGTAGCATTTTGATAATATTTTCCTGTTTGATTATCCGAAAATTTCTGCCTCATTTCATCTTTGATTTCCTGTTGTATCTCCTTTAGCTTATTTTCATATTCACTAAGCCTTTTAGCATCTTCAGTTCCTTCTGCTGGATTCTTTGCTTTCAACTCTTTTATTTCATTTTGTAACTCTCTTTTTTTTCTATAAATACTTTTATCCTTTACCATATTTTCATCTGGGGCTTTTTCAGCATCTGATCTTTCTATTGCTGTTTCATTTGAATCTTTTTCAGCTTTTTTCTTATCAATTTCGCTTAAATCGACCTTATCTAAATTATCACTATTTAAACCTCTAATTCTCATTATTAAATATTCTAGTTCAGAAACATCCTTCATATTGTCTTCAATTGTACTTAATTCAGACAACTTTAGTCTTTTAGAATCTATATTTCTATTTATTTTTCTTATTTTCTCTGTGTATAGATGAATTTCGCCAATTTTAACACGTTTTTCAAATTCGTCAACTATATTGGATATTGCTTTTTCATTATCACTTATTATTCTTTCACATCTTTTTTTTTCATTTTCTAAGTTTGAAATCTCATTTTCCAATTTAGCGTAATCAGTCTTTAAAACATAGTTTTTTAGCTCTTCTTCAATTTTAGCTATTTTTTCTTCTTTAAAAGCTTCAATATTAGATTCTAGTTTAGTTTGTTTACGTTCGTTCTCTTTTTTTACATTTTCTAACTCTTCCTGATTACTTTTTATATCTGAGTCTATTCCAGGTATTAGTCTACTATCAATCATCCTAGCTTTATATGAATTAAGTCTTGTAATTTCATTTTCTAAAGTTGTTATTCTCTTCTTATCTTCTAATATACTATTTCTTTCCTCTAACAATTCATTTAATTCCATTATATTCCCTCCAAAATTAAATTTTTATAATCCATTAAATTAATGATAACAAAAAAACATTTTTTTTGCAAGAGCTTTTCTCATTTTATGTAAATTTTGTCTTTTTTATTATTACTTTTTTATAAAATCCCCTCATTTATTAATTACATTTTATTTTTAATTTCCTCTAATGCTCTTTTTGCAAGCATTTCGTACCTTAATTTCTTATCTCTAATTTTTTCATCTAAGCATGGTAGAATTCCAAAATTTGCATTCATCGGCTGGAAATTTTTGTTTTTTGTACTAATATACTTTGATATGGCACCTATCATTGTTATTTCTGAAAATATTACTCTTTCTTCCTTATTATTAAATTGATTTATCGCATTTAAGCTTGCTACCATTCCTGAACTTATCGACTCTACATAACCTTCAACTCCAGATATTTGCCCTGCAAAATATATATTTGTATTTTCTTTTAATCTGTAAGTTTCATCTAAAAGTTCTGGTGAATTAATGTATGTATTTCTATGCATAACTCCATATTTTGCAAATTCTGCATTTTCAAGTCCTGGAATTAAACTAAATACTCTTTTTTGCTCACCAAATTTTAAATTTGTTTGAAATCCAACTAAATTAAATAAGTTGCCCTCTTTATTATCTTGTCTTAATTGTACTATTGCATATGGTCTTTTACCAATTCTTGGATCTGTAAACCCTACTGGCTTTAATGGTCCATATCTTAATGTATCTAATCCTCTTTTAGCCATTATCTCGATTGGCATACATCCTTCAAAAATTTCTCTTTTCTCAAATTCATGTAATTCTACTACTTCTGCATTTATAAGTTCATTGCAAAAAATCTCATATTCTTCTTTATTCATTGGAAGATTTATATAATTTTCTTCTTTTACATCTTTTCTTCTTTCTTTCCACTCTTCGATGGATTCATCAAGACTTCTTTCTTGGCTATATCTGTCACCCCAAAATGCAATATTCATATTTATAGATTCTTTTTCAATTATTGGAGCTGCAGCATCATAGAAAAATAGCTTGTTTATTCCTGTTAAATCTGAAATCTGTTTTGCAAGCGAATCTGATGTTAATGGCCCAGTTGCAATAATTACAATGCCATCTTTTGAAATTTCCTCTAATGAAATATCCGTTCCAATCTCTTTTCTTATAATTTCTATATTAGGCATTTTTTCTAATTCACTTGTAACTTGTTTAGAAAACTCTTCTCTATCAACCGCTAATGCTTGTCCTGCAGGTACGCTAGTTTTATCTGCAATTTTTATTAATAATGAATCTAGTCTTCTTAATTCTTCTTTAAGTAAGCCACAGGCATTTGTGATTAAATTAGACTTAAATGAATTACTACATACAATTTCAGCTAAATTTTCATTTGAATGGGCACCAGAAAATTTCTCCGGTTTCATTTCGTATAATTTAACATTAATTCCTCTTTTAGCAATTTGGTATGCAGCCTCTGAACCAGCAAGCCCTCCTCCAATAATAGTTATAAAATTATTCATATTTCTAATTTGTGCAATTTAAAATTATCTATTTTTGCACATTCTCCCTTCCATAAATATCAAATAAGAAATCTATATAATAATGGACTCTATCTAAATAAATCCATAATTTCATCTTTTGAAAGTTTACTAATAAAAGTCTCACTTGTAGAAAGCATATTGTCCATAAGCTTTGCTTTTTTTTGTTGAAGCTCGTAAATTCTTTCTTCTATTGAATTTTTAGTTATAAGCTTGTAAACTTGAACATTCTTTTTTTGTCCAATTCTATATGTTCTATCTGTCGCTTGGTTTTCTGCTGATAAATTCCACCATGGATCATAATGAATAACCATATCTGCACCTGTTAAATTCAAACCAGTCCCGGCCAGCTTTTAAAGAAATTAAAAATACTTTAATATCAGCATTTTGATTGAAATTATCAACCATTTCAATTCTATCTCCAATTTTTGTTTTTCCAGTTAGCTTAAAATATTTAATATTTTCTTTTTTTAGTTCATTTTCAATAAGTTCAAACATTGATGTGTATCCAGAAAAAAGTAATATTTTATGACCACTTTCAATTGCGTCTTTTAAAATTTCAATACACTGTTCAAGCTTACTGCTTTTTCCCTTATAATTTTCTATAAATAGACTTGGATGACAACAAATTTGTCTAAGCCTCATAAGTAACGCTAAAATCTTTATTTGACTTTTTTCCAATCCATTAGAACTAATTTCAAATAAAGCTTCTTGTTTTGCTTGTGCAAGATAAGATAAATAAATATCTAACTGTTCGTCTTGCATTTCATTATTTAAAACAGAAATAGTTTTATCTGGAAGCTCTGTTAAAACTTCTTTTTTAGTTCTTCTTAAAACAAATGGGCTAATTAACATTTTAAGTCTATTGGTAGCTTCAATATCTTCTTGTTTCATAATAGGTGTTTCATATAATTCTTTAAATTTTCTATATGAAAACAAATATCCTGGCATAATAAAATCAAAAATCGACCATAATTCTGATAATGAATTTTCAATTGGAGTACCAGTTAACGCATATTTAGTATTTGCATTTATTTCTTTAATTGCTTTCGCATTTTGTGTATTATTATTTTTAATATATTGAGCTTCATCAGCAATAATATATTTAAATTCGTAATTTTTTTCTTTGTACTTATCTATATCTCTTTTTAAGGAATCATAAGAAGTAATAATTAAATCATATTGTAAAATACTATTTATTTGTTTTATTCTTTCTTCTGAATTTCCATGAACAACTAAAACATTTAGATTACTTGTGAATTTTTGTGCTTCGTTTCTCCAGTTTATAGTAAGTGAACTCGGACATACCACTATACTTGGCTTTGTATTGTTGTTTTTTTCTTTGTAAGATTGAATAATTGCTAACATTTGAATAGTTTTTCCAAGTCCCATATCATCTGCTAAAATACCACCTAAGCCGTAATCTTCTAAGCACTTTAACCAATTATATCCAGTTTTTTGATATGCTCTTAAAGATGCATTTAAATTTTTAGGTAATTCTTTTTCAGTTTCAAATTCTTTATCTCCAATTTTGGTTACAAGATCTCTGTATCTTGAATCTTTTGAAATAGAGTCAACATTTACCTTTTTTAGTAGTTCATCAAGATATAAACCTCTATACATTGGAATATTTACTGTTCCCGCTTCTAATTCTTCATAAGTTATATTCATTCCGCTTAGACACATTTTCTAAGAACTGTAATGTATCATTATTCTCATTTAGTTCAATAAAGCTTCCATCTTTTAATCTATGAAATTTCTTTTTAAGCTTATATTTTTCCATGATTTTTTTTATTTCTGAAGCTTCAAAATCAATACCATTTAAGTTTATTTGCAATAAATTATTTTCTATACGTACACCCAAATTTGAAATTTTTGGTTGCCTAATTTCCTTACTTTTAAATTGTTCTGTTGCAAAAACTTCAAATTCCCTCATATAATCTTCTATCTCGTTTGTTAAAAAATAATATATTTTTTCTTCATTTACTAAAATTAATCTAGCATTTGCTACATCAAGCATAAAACCTGTTCTTCTAAATTTATCTAAAGTTTCAGCTTCTTTTAATGTATCTCTTGCTATATCAGGATTCTTTGCTAATAGAGGGTTGAATTCTGTATCATCATAGCAAAACTTAACCTCTGCCGTAATATAATTGTTTTTATCATAATCTAAATATACTTTTGTATATAGTTCTTTTGGCATATATTTTTCTATTTCTTCATCTTGTATTTTATCCATTTTTATATTATTTTTAATTTTAGGTATAACCATTGAAAATAGTTCTGAAAGATCACTTTTTCTAAATTCAATTTCATTTACAAAGTTTGTTCTAAATACTTCTAATAGTTTAATTATTGTTTTTTCATAATCTTTGCTACATCTATATAATTCATTACCATATAAGATATATGAATTCTTTTTTCCTTTAAAAATTTTATATTCATATATATCTATATTTGGACTTATTTTATAATTATCTTTATCTACTTCTTCAATATTAAATGATATCTCAGGTTTATCATCTACAAATGTTACTTGTTTTTCTCCCATATCACTTTGTACTAAAATTTGTTTGCCCTTCATAATTTCAAATAAATCGTCTAATCCTGTATTCGATATACTAATTGAATTTTCATTTAACATTCTTCCATAATATCCATAATGGCTTGCTGTTTCGTTTGCATATTTTATAATTTCGGCATATTTTAGTATATAATCTAAAAGCGGTTTTGATGCTTCTTCAAATGCTTCTCTTGTATGAACAAATTCAAGCTTATTCCCATATTTGTGCTCACTTTCATTTAGCATATTCTCAAAAAACTCTGGAAAGCTTTTTAATTTATACATTTGTGTTTCACCAATTTTTATTTCCATTTTAAGTTTACTTTGAAATCTATCCATTATAATTATTGGAATTAATTTAACATTATGTAAGTGATTTTTTTGTTTATTATCTTCAGATTCCTCTAAAAAAACGTTTATTAATTGCTTAAAATTATGATTTTGTTCTTGAATTTTATTTTTACTATTTACTAAATTTGCATTTTCATTTTTTTCTTCAATTCCGGCAAATATTCTTACATATTCAGGATTTCTTGCAAATTCCATTATTGTAGCTAGTATGTGTTTACATGTTCCTAAATGCGATTCATAGTCTGGACAAGTACAACTTATATTTTCAATTTCATTATCTTTAACTTTTATATATACTTCATATATATTGCTACTATTACCTTTTACTTTTGACTTTAACTCAAAATTACAACTATTTTCATATATTACTTTCGTAATATTAACCTTTTTGCTTTTTACATATTCTTCTGCTTTCTGCTTTCTATTTTCTCCTGCGTCTTTATATAGTTCTTCTAAAAGGTCTGGATCTATTATCATTTTTATCCCCCATTTATTTTTTTCTAGCTATTTATTATAATACATTTAATCTGGATTTACAAGCAATAGATTAATAAACTTAGGGTAATTCCATAAATTACAATAGTTTTTTATAATTTATGAAACCACCCTAAAATAAATCATACTATAAATGAATTTATCATTAATTATATTATGTTCCATTTAATATTAATTTTTTTTCTTGCAATAAATCAATAATGTTAAGTTTTTTATTATTATCAAAATCCACTACTTGCATATCTTCATCTGTTAATCTTTTTCCTGTTAAAATATACTTTTTCATTAACAGTAAATCACTAATTCCAACTTTTCTATCTTTATCCAAATCCCCTAATATTGGTATTGTTTTTGTATTTATTGTTTTAATTGCTTTATTTTCAACTTTATCTTGTACAACAATTGATACTAATCCTTGATTTACACTAATATTCTTTGTTTTACCTGATGAAAAATTCTTTCCACCATCAAAGCTGTAAGCATTAGAATTTAAACCTGAGCCTAAATCTGATGCATTTAACGTTAGTGTCATAATTCCTTGCTTTCCTTTGGCTAATTGTGCCTTTACAGATACAATATTAGGAGGAGTTACATCAATTTTATCTATAGTTACATTCTTTACTTCTGACTTATTATCATATTTGTCTCTTACAATTATTGATACAACTTTATTTTTGTCTACATTATATGATTCACTGGCTTGCCAAGTCTTTCCGCCATCAAAGCTATACGCCCTAGAATGTAGTCCTGATTGTGAATCTGAAGCATGTATTTTAAGTGTTACAGGTTTATTGGTCCATGTTATTGGAATCCCTTCAATGTATGGAGCAACACTTGGTGGAGTAATATCTTTGATGTTACTAACTGTAACTGTTATTGAATTGGTTTGTCCTCCATCTATTGCTTTTACCTTTACTTCTTCTGTTGCATTCCAATTAAATGTTTTTGTCAAAATAGTTTGCGTTGTCCTTACAGTTCCATATGTAACCGGATACGATTCTTTATATGATACATTCCATCCATTAGCTTTAGCTTGATTCAATTGTACTCTATCATCTGAAGTAATTGTCACTGTTACTTTTCCTGTTGTTGTATTATTTGGACTAACTGAATAAGTTAGTTCTGGCTTATCAGTATACTTCTTTGCACTAACTACTCCATCCATCCATTTTTCAACAAGTGCATCATCATATGCTATATAAAAATATCCTTTTTCCCCCCAATCACTGCCATATGAATTCATTACTATCCATGCGCCATTATTTTTAGGTTGATTTCCAGGTTTAAAATTTGTTTTTGAATAATTATCATCCCAACCTACTATTGTTACAGAATGATTACTTTCTACATCTGAATTATTTATGTATAAAGCCTTGTTATTATAGAAATATTTTTCACTTCTTAAATATGTTGATGTACGTATACCTCCGCTATTCTTAATATGAGTTTTAATTTTTTTTCTAAATTCTTGAATTTCTTGATTAGACATTTTTGTACTTCCATTATAATATGTAACTGCTCCATTATTTGAATATTCTTTACGTATATAGGAAAAGTTTATGGCTTTATTTACTTTGATGGTTGGAGTCTTGTTTTCAAAACTTTCCTTGTTTTCCTTCCAGAATTTATATTCTTTGTTTTCACTATCTGTTCCTATAATAGCACCTTTTGCATGATAGTCAGATGAGTATACTCCTGTGTATTTCATAAAGTCTGAAAACGTTCCACCACACTTATATGCTGCTTCACCTAGGCTAGAATACTCTCCTTGTTCTATATCTTGCCATCCCCCAAAATACTTATATCTCATATATCCTAAATGATATTCCGCCAAATTATAGTTAAGTGATTTATTCTTTTGTAAATATGTTTCTAAACATTTTAAACTAGAATATGCCCAGCACCATCCTGAACTACCTTGATTTTCTACTTTTAAACCTATATAGTCTTTTAAATTATATTTTGCAGGTAGCGAAGATTCTGTTGTATTTGACTCTGCTGCATATTCTACAGCATAATTTGAATATAGCTCTTCACCATTATCTATATTTTTATGAATTGCAATAAATTCTTTACGTGGAATATCATATACTTTACTTTTTTCTTTGTCTAACAATTGTAAATACTTTAAGTATTCAGCGCTATACGGTTTATCTTGATATGGGTCATCACTTTGTTGTTTTATTAGTTCACTTCCTATGTTTATACTTTCTTCTATTAAATTAGCCTTTGAAATTGTATTACAACTAAATAATATAAGTATAATGGAAATAAAAGTTAGTATTAAATTTCTATTTTGCTTTTTCATATTTTTTTTCATAATTCCTTAATATCTCCAATTTCAGTTTTAAATATTAATCTATGCTACTTACTGATTTTTTCTTTTTTGCATAATATTTCTTACCTATTATATAACTACAAATTTGTTGTAATATCAATATGTTTACTTTTGCGGCTTTATTCTCAACTATGTTTTAGTATACGGATTTAATGAACTGATGCTTTTTTACATTTATATTACATTTTTATGCTTTTTCATACATAATTTATCTACTTTTTCTGAATTATATTACGGAAAGCACTGTTTACAGTTAAAAAATTTAAATGTATAATTTTCAATTTATTACTGTTAGTTCTGTATCTCATCTTTTAAATTCCCTCTTCTATTTTTTAAGATAAACAAAAACCAATGGATTTAAGCAATCATTTTTTGCTTTTTCCATTGGCTATATTTCTTCTTATTTATTATTTTATCTCTTTATATCTTTTATAACCTAAAAATGAAAATACTAATACTACACTTGCTATTATAACTGGTATTATAATTTCTTGTGTTCCTGTTTGTGGAATTTTATTACCAGCTTGTGATTTGTCACTATTTAATTTATCAGTATTATCTGTTGTTTGAGTACCGTTATTGTCATTTTTCTTATCTTCATCAGATTTTATATTTGTATTATCTTTATTATTATCATTCTGATCATCTTTTTTATTATCGTCTATTGTTTGATTTGAGTCGTTCTTTTTATTAACAATTATTTCCTGCTCTGTTGTTTTTGTTATATTGCCCTCAGTATATGTTATTGTAATTTTTGAATCTGATGCCAATAAATTACCTTCTGGAGTATATGTATAATCTGTTACCTCTTTTGAAGATCCATCACTATATTTTGCTGTTATTTTCATTCCAGTTTTATCAAATTTTTCATCTTCTGTATATGTTATTTTAGTTGGTTTTTCTGATACTTCAATACCTGCTAATGTTTTTTCTTCTACTGCTTCTTCGGTTACAGTTAGTTTTAAAGATGTACAGCTACCATTTACTTGTTCAACACCATCATCAGTATCGGTATAACATGCACCTAATATATTTTCTAATTTTATTTCAGTTTCTTCGTTTAGTTTTGCATCATCCTTTACTTTTAATGATATTACTTTTGTTACAGTTCCCTTTTTAAATACTGTAAGTTCTGTATCAGACCCTGAAACTAATACAACTCCATTATTACTTATATCTACACCTTCAAATATTGATTCATCGAATACAAGGTTAGCCATATAACCGCCTAAATTCTCAACACTTACACTATCTAGTACAACATTTATTTTTATTGTATCTCCTCTTTGCACATTTGTTTTGCCACTATCTAGTCCTAACTTTAAATTGAATTTTTCATCTGCTCCATAAACAACTGTACTAGCTAATAATAAAAATAATACTAGCATTATACTTAATATTTTTATTTTTCTCATTATTATCCTCCTTTGTGACATTTATAGATTTATTATTGCATTTTTTTGTTTAAATTTCAATAGTGTTATCCTATTGGAATATTACAATAAGCTTATTTTTCTTACTGTTTCATCTGTTTTAGGCTTCTTTACAATTATATTACATTTTTAATAACCTGTATTTATATTATTTTTTCTTTGCTTTTTTAGTAGTACTCTTTACACGCTTTTTGCTTTTTTTTGATTCAGCACCATTCTCTTCTGGTGTCCATTTTTCTCCATTCTTTGGTTTATTCCAAGAAATATAATTACAACTTTCTGGGTTATTTTCACAGATGTAATAGTTCTTCTTTCTTTTTGTTTTCCTTACCTGAACCATGCCACCACATACAGGACATGGAACATCAATTGTTTCAATAATCGGTTTTGCATTTTTGCATTCTGGGTATCCAGGACATGCTAAAAATTTACCATATCTTCCATATTTATATACCATCATTCTTCCGCACTTTTCACATTGTACGTCTGATACTTCATCTTTAATTTCCACGTGTTCTAGCTCTTTTTCTGCCTTTTCTAAAGTTTTCTCAAATGGACTATAAAAATCCCTGATGATTTTTTTCCAGTATTCTTTTCCTTCTGCAATTCTATCAAATTCTGTCTCAATATTAGCTGTAAATTCCACATTCACTATATCTTTAAAATTTTCTGTAAGAAGCTTATTTACAACCTTACCAAGTTCTGTTGGAACCAACTGTTTTTTTTGTTTTTCTATATATCTTCTTTCTAATATTGTTGTAATTGTTGGTGAATAAGTACTTGGTCTTCCTATTCCCTTTTCTTCTAACGCTTTTACTAAACTTGCTTCTGTGTACCTTGCTGGCGGTTCTGTAAAACTTTGTTTCGTATCTATTTTTTGCTTTTCTACTTCTTGCTTTAATTCAAGTTCTGGAAGTTCAGAATCCTTTTCTTCTTTTGATTGTTCCTGTCCCTCTATATACACACTCATAAAACCTTTAAATTTTAGAGTTTGTCCATTTGCTTTAAAATTATATTTGTCATTTGCTAAAATATTAACTGCTACAGTATCATATATAGCCTGGGCCATTTGACTTGCAATAAACCTATTATATATTAATTCATATAATTTCAATTGATCTTTATTTAGAGAGTCTTTTACTTTATCTGGAGTAAGTTCAATATAAGTTGGTCTAATTGCCTCATGAGCATCTTGTGAGTTTTCTTTTGTTTTATAAAAACGATTTTCATAGTACTGACTTCCATATGTACTATTAATATGTTCCTTAGCTGCCTCTCTTGCTTCTTTTGAGATTCTAGTTGAATCAGTTCTCATATATGTAATTAAACCAATAGAACCTTTTCCTGTAACTTTTACACCTTCATACAATCCCTGTGCAACTGACATAGTCTTTTTCAAACTAAAATTTAGCTTTCTAGATGCTTCTTGTTGAAGTGTACTTGTTGTAAATGGTGGAGCAGGACTTTTCTTTTTTTGGCCTTTTTTAACATCTTCTACTATAAATTTAGCATCTTGAAGATTTTCAAGTATTTTATCTACTTCCATCTTTGAATGAAGCTCAAGTTTCTTTCCATTTTCTCCATAAAACTTAGCTTCGAAACTTTTTCTAGATTTTTTATCTTTCAGTTGAGCAGTAATATTCCAATATTCTTCTGGAATAAACTTTTCAATCTCTTCTTCTCTATCAACAATTAGTTTTACAGCAACAGATTGAACTCTACCTGCAGATAACCCTCTTTTAACCTTTTTCCAAAGAATTGGACTTATTTTATAACCAACAATTCTGTCTAAAACTCTTCTTGCTTGTTGAGCATCTGTTAAATTTATATCAATTTTTCTAGGATTCTTTATAGAAGATTGCACAGTTTCCTTTGTAATTTCATTAAAAGTAACTCTGCAAACACTATCTTCTGGAATTTGTAATATATGAGCTAAATGCCATGCAATAGCTTCACCTTCACGATCAGGGTCAGTTGCAAGATATATTTTTTTGGCTGATTTAGCATCTTTTTTCAAAGATTTAATTAAATCTCCTTTTCCTCTAATATTAATATATTCAGGTTCAAAATCATGTTCTATATCAATTCCTAATTTTGATTTTGGCAAATCCCTTATGTGCCCCATAGATGCTACTACTTTTGTATTACCACCTAAAAATTTTTTTATCGTGTTTGCTTTAGCAGGTGATTCCACTATAATTAATTTATCTGCCATATTTTTTCTCCTTTTTTTATTTTATTAAATTCTAGAATAAATTTTTAAATTTTTCAATACTTATTTGGAATTATTTTGTAATATAATTTTTTAGTTAACACAATTTTAGGCGACTATTAGTCGCCTGCTATTTTATATATTTATACATATTTTCTGTACATTGATATATATTATCTTTCATTAAATCTTCAATTACATCTCCTGCTATAATTGGAGAGACTTTATTCTTTTGTAAGATATTTAACATATTGTTAACATTTTCCTGAGTACTTGTGATATTTTTAAAACTTTTCTTATCTAAAATAACTTCATCATCAATTTTCCTTTTTATTATTTCAATTCCAAATTCCGGTGCTTTTTCAGAACAATTTATATCTTCTATTTGGTAATATTCTAATTTAAATGGTTCGACAATATCATTATCCTCACTGTCCTCAAACCTAATAAATGCATCTCCATAAAATTTTCTCGTGTTTTCCATAATAAATCCTCTCTTTCGTATCATATGCAAGAGTTACTATAACTCACATTTACTATACTTGCAAGAAAATTTGTCCCCCATCCTTCGAGGCTATTATGCTTTTATCGACACAAAATTATTTTATTGTAATATCATTCGACATCAATCTTATATTATTTTTAGATTGTAATAAAAACTTATTATATCTGTAACCTATTTGCAACATTTAAGAATTTCCTCATAAATTTTATCTTCAACATTGTAAATTGCCATATTTTTTGCTCTATTTCCCATATCTATTAAATTATCCTTATTACTTATAACATCTTCAATTACATCTGATAAGATTTTAGAATTTAAATCTTGGTTCAGAATTACTTTTGCTGCACCTGCTTTTTCAAATACCCTTGCATTATCCTCTTGACGATTGGCCGATTTACTAGGAAGAGGTATAAAAATTGCTGGTTTCCCTGCAAGTGCAATTTCTGCTAGAGTCATTGCACCACTTCTTGCAATTATTAAGTCACATGCATTCATTATTTCTTCCATATTATAAATATAAGGAACAATTTTTACCTTATCAATATTATTAATATCGATATTTTCATCTGCTAGTTTCTCTTTTATTACATCAAATTGAGAAGGACCTGCTGCCCAAATAATCTGATAGTTTGAATTTTTCTTATTTTTTATAATATCAAGCAATGTTTGGTTAATTGCTCTTGCACCTTGGCTTCCTCCAAAAACAAGAATAAGAGGCAGATCGTTTGAAAGTTTAAGTCCTTGCCTAATTTTCAAAATTTGCTCATTAGTTAAGCTTATATTTTTTGTTTTGGTTGGAGTTCCTGTAACAATAACATTTTTAGCATTTGGTAATCTATCTTTTGCTTCTTTAAAACCAACTAAGATGGTACTTGCTTTTTTGGATAACATTTTTACTGCAAGTCCAGGATATGCATTGCTCTCATGAAGAATAGTTGGACATTTTAATTTATATGCTGCTGATATAACAGCACCACAAATATATCCCCCCGTACCTATAACAATATCAGGTTTAAAATCTTGAACAATCTTCTTTGCCTGCTTAAACCCCTTTGCTGTTTTAAACATATTTTTTATATTCTCAATAGTTAATTTTTTAGAAAATCCATAAGCTTCAATAGTTTTAAGTTTATACCCAGCCCTTGGAACTAAATCATTTTCTAATCCTCTATTTGTTCCTATAAAAATAATTTCAGAACCTGGCTGTTCTTTTTTTATTTTATCTGCAATTGCAATACCAGGGTTAATATGTCCACCTGTACCTGCTGCAGCAATTATTACTCTCATTTTAAAATAACCTCCTGAAAATTAGTACATTACTGTAATATAAAATAACTATTATACCTTAGAGCCTGCTCTTGATATATTAAGTAGAATGCCGCACTGAACATAGCAAAATGATAAGTGCAGTTCCACCATAACTAAAGAATGGAAGTGGCATTCCAGTAGTTGGAATTGATGCTGTAACAACTGCAATATTAATAATAGCTTGAGCTCCAATTAAGGTAGAAATTCCAACTGCAAGCAAACTACCAAACATATCTGGTGCTTTCATTGCAATTAATATACCTCTCCATACAAAAACTGCAAATAAGAAAATTACGATTGCGCACCCCACAAATCCCAATTCTTCTGATAAAATTGAGAAAATAAAATCATTATGAGGTTCAGGTATGTATAAAAACTTTTGCTTACTTTCTCCGCAAACCTACTCCAAATATTCCACCAGATCCAATTGCATATAAACTTTGTACAATTTGGTAACCGGTTCCTTGAGCGTCAGCCCATGGGTTAAAGAATGTTTGAATACGATCTAATCTAAAGTTTTGTTTACCAGCCATTTGCATAATTCCAAGTGCCCCCATGACAAAAGATGCTCCAATACCTCCAGCAATTGCAAAATGTAATACTCTGCACCCTGCCATCAACATCATCACAGAAGTAACAATTATAATTACAAGTGAAACACTTAGATGGTTTTGTACTAAGAACAATATTCCAATTGGTGGTATTAAAAACAATAATGGTTTTATAAAACCACTAAATAAATTTTTTAATTCTCTCTTATTGTCTGATAAATATCCTGCATAAAAAATTATAAGTCCAATTTTAGTAATTTCAGATGGCTGGAATTGACCAAATCCTAAATTTATCCATCTAGTTGCTCCTTTAACGTCTTTACCAATTCCCGGAACAAGCACTAATAATAATATAATCCATGATACAAAGTAAACTATCCAATAATATTTTTTATAAAAACGATAATCAACCTTTGAGATAAAAAACATTAAAATAATTCCTACAATAGCAAAACCAGCTTGTTTTCTTACATAAAAATAACTATCATTTCCCTGCGATATAGCTGATGGAGCACTAGCAGAAAGAACCATTACGATTCCAAGTGCTAGCAATAGTAATACTGTTATACATATAATAAAATCAAATTGATTATTAACAAACTTTGATATTTTTTTTACTTTCTTTTGCATTTGTAACCTCCCAAAAACAGATGTTAAACTCCATATATTCCAATAATACATAAAGCAAGTGTAATTATACTAAATACAGAAACTACTTTATTTTCACTCCAACCAGAAAGTTCAAAGTGATGATGAATAGGAGCCATTTTAAAAATTCTTTTTCCTGTCTTTTTGAAAAATGCAACTTGCATCATAACAGAAATTGTTTCTATAATTGGAATAAGTGCTATAATTATTAAAATTAGTGGATTTCTTAAATACAAACTAATTCCAGCAATTGCTCCTCCAAGTAAAAGTGAACCTGTATCTCCCATAAATACTTTTGCAGGATGCAAATTAAATAGTAAAAAGCCTAAGCATGCCCCCACTAAAGCACTTCCAACTAGTGTTACTTCTTTTACTCCAAAAATAATACTAATAACTGTTAAACATGTAAGAATTATTGTTGTAACCGTTGTTGACAGTCCATCTATTCCATCTGTTAAATTAACTGCATTGGTTGTTCCAAGTAGTACAAAAATAGCAAATGGTATATAAGCCCACATTGGTAAATTAATATATTCTTTAATAAATGGAATATAAATATCAGTTCCAATTTTAAGTACATTTGTCAAAAATAAAGTATATATTACTGCTACAATTAATAAGCCAATCATTTTATATAATGGTTTTAATCCTTTAGTATTTTTTAAAACTAACTTTTTAAAGTCATCTATAAAACCTACAAGCCCAAAACCAATTGTTACAAATAATAATGGTAAAATATTTCTTGCAAGTGTTATATCTTTTTTGCTATATTGTACATACAAAAATGTGCAAACTATAAATACTGCTGCAGCTATAATAATTCCACCCATTGTTGGGGTTCCTTGCTTTTTTAAATGGCTTTCTGGTCCATCGCTTCTTTCTATTTGACCTACCTTAAATAGCTTTAATATTGGTATTATAATAATCCCTAAGATTGTGCTTACTACAAATGAAAGCAGTAATATCTTTATGTGAAATTCCATTTTTTCCTCCTATTTTGTATATCTATAATTTTCTTTAGCCTATATTTTTCCTTCTAAAATTTTATTTATAATAACTCTTTCATCAAAAGGATTTTTCTTATGCCCAATAATTTGATATGTTTCGTGACCCTTTCCTGCAAAAACAACAATGTCATCTTTATGTGCCATTTCTATTGCATACTTCATTGCCTCTACTCTATCTACTATTGTTATATATTTTCCTTTTGTCTTTTTCATTCCTTCTTCAATTTGAGATATTATTTCATCTGGGTTTTCCGTACGTGGGTTATCTGAAGTAATAACAGTGAAATTTGCAATATTCCCCGCAATTTGGCCCATAATAGGTCTCTTGGCTTTATCTCTATCTCCACCGCATCCAAATACTACAATTACTCTACCTCTAGTATATGATTTTACTGCTTGTAATATGTTTTCTAAACTTTCTGGTGAATGTGCATAATCAATCATTAAAGTAAGGTCTTTATTATTTTCTACAAGTTCACTTCTTCCAGGCACTTTTACTTCAAGTAATGATTCTTTTATTTTTTCTGGGGTACAATTTAATTTAAGACCTATGCATATAGCAGCAAGTGCATTGTACACACTAAATCTCCCAGGTATAAATACCTTTACCCTTTCATTTTTTATTCCTAACTTCATTTTAAAATCTACATATGTATTTGTAATTGTAATATCTTTAGCTAGCATATTGCAATAATTATCTATTCCATATGTATATATTTCTTTTTCTTTAAACATATTTGGAATTTTTGCAGTGTATAAATCATCTGCATTTACATAAGCAACTTTTGACATTTCAATTAACTTTAATTTTGAATTAAAATAGTCCTGCATATCTGGATGTTCTTTTTCACTAATATGATCTTCTGAAAAGTTTGTAAATACTGCAATATCAAAGTCACAACCGTCAACACGGTGCAATTTTAAACTTTGAGATGAAACCTCCATAATAACAACATCACAGCCAGCTTTTTGCATATTATAAAACATTTTTTGAAGTTCTATGCTTTCTGGGGTTGTTCTATCATTTTCATCAATTTTTTTATCACCTATATAGCTTGCAATTGTTCCAATTAATCCAACCTTTTTACCTTCTTTTTCTAGAATTGATTTTGTCATAAAAGAAGTAGTTGTTTTTCCTTTTGTTCCTGTAATACCAATTAATTTAAATTGGCGAGAAGGGTTTTTGTAAAAATTTGCAGCTGCGATTGCAACTCCATGTCTTGTGTCTTTTGTAATGATAATTGTAACATTATCTGGTATTTTCATTAAATTTTTTTTATCAATATCACTTTGCGCTAGAATAGCTGTTGCCCCGTTTTCTATCGCTGAATTTATATATTCATGACCATCTGTTTCAAATCCTTTAATTGCAACAAACATTGTATCTGGTTTAACTTTCTCTGAATCACATTCAATGTGTTTTATATCAATGTCTAAATTTCCTTTAACCTTTAAATCTTCTAATCCTATTAAAATTTTTTTAAGTTCCATACGTAATCTCTCCTTACTTTTAAGATTTACATTCCTATTATATAACTAATTTTTTCTTTTGTATAGAAAAGATTTCATATTTTTTATATATTTGTTACTTTATTTTGAAATTTGTACCATTACTTTATTTCCTTGTTTTACTTTTACTCCTTGTTTTGGAAGTTGCTCACAAATCACTTCTTCCTTTTCATCAATTGTTTCACCTTCATTTTTTTCATATTCTATTTCTAATCCTTGTTCTTTTAGTTTCTCTTTTGCTTCTTTTATTGTAAGCCCTGTTAAATTTGGTATTACAACATCATCTGCAATTTCTTGCCCATCTTCTTTTTGTACTTCTAAATATGGAAGTACTTCCCCTAATACTTGTGATGCAATTGGTGCTGCAACACCACCTCCTTGGTGTCCCCCTTCACCTGTTGGATTATATAATGTTATTAGAATAACTACTTCTGGATCTTCAATTGGAGCTGTTCCAATAAATGAAGTAACATATTTTCCTGTATTTACTCCATCTTCTGAAGTTCCTGTTTTTCCTCCAATTGAATATCCTGCAACTTGGGCATTCTTTCCTGTTCCTTCTGCTACTACAGATTTCATCATACTAAGTACATCTTCAGAAGTTTTTTTAGATATTACTCCATCTTGTTTTTTTATTTCAATCTCTTTTGTTTCCCCTGTTTGGCTATTTATTATCTTTTTTACTATCCTTGGAGTAACATGTGTTCCTCCATTTGCTATTGTAGACACTGCTGTTACCATTTGAATTGGAGTTACCTCGAATCTTTGCCCAAATGCAATTGTTCCGAAGTTCTACAGGTCCAACTTTATTTTCTGCTAAAAATATTCCTTTTGCCTCCCCTGGCAAGTCAATTCCTGTTATACCTAAAAAGCCAAATTTTTTTAAATAACTATAATATTTATTTACTCCAAGTTTCTGCCCTAAACCTATAAACACTGGATTACAAGAATTCATTAACGCTTGCCTTAAGCTTTCACTTCCATGTGGTCTATAGTATCTCCAACACTTAATTCTGACTCCTGCAATTTCAATTCCACCAGTACAGCAAAATTCACCTTCTTTATCAGTTTGAGTAATTCCTTCTTCTAGTGCAGCAGATGCGGTAACAAGTTTAAAGGTAGATCCAGGCTCATATGTATCAGATATAGCCTTATTTCTCCACATTGCCTGTAAATTGTTGTTTTTATCACTTTGCGATAAACTATCCCATGTGTTTTTTAGTTCATCTGTATTTGGCTTATATGGTTCATTCAAATTATAATTTGGATATCCGAGCTAATGCCAATATATCTCCATTTTTTGGATTCATAATCACAATATTTCCACCATCTGTGCAAACATTGTCTATACAGGCTTCTTTTAGATACTTTTCTGCTATTCCTTGTATTGTAGCATCTATTGTTAAAACCAAATCATTTCCATCTATTGCTGATTCATAATCCTCTCCTAGCTTTAAAATATCTCCACCTTTTGCATCCGTCATTTTTGTTATCTTTCCTGTACTACCCTTTAATTCTTTTTCATAAAGTGCTTCAATTCCATTTAATCCTTGATTATCACTTCCACAAAATCCAATTATCTGCGAGGCTAAGTTGTTATATGGATAATATCTTTTTGTATCTTCATCAATATTAATTCCTGTTTCTATTTTGTTTTCTTTTATCCAAATTCTTAATTGATCTGCTTTTTCTCTATCTACTTTTTTAGCTATTGTTTCAATCGAACTTCTTTTTGATACTTTTTTTAGTGTTTTTTCGTAATCTAATTCAAATAAATTAGATAAATATGTTGCAACTCTTTCTTTATCCTCTTTTTTTATATTAACAGGATTTATTGTTACTGTTTCAACAGTACTACTTACTGCTAAAACGTTTTTTCCAGTTGCATCATAAATTGTTCCTCTTCTTGGATTAACTTTTCTGTCTAAAGTCTGTTGTACATATGCCATCGACTGAAGTTCTTCTCCTTTAGCAAACTGAATCCAACCAATTCTAATCGTAAGCACTCCAAATACGACAAAAGATATTAAAAGTGCATACTTCATTCGTTTTTTTCTTGTTAAATTTCCACTTTTTTTAAGTTCATTTTTTCCTATTTTTTTTATCTTCTTTGTTTTAGATTTTATCTTTATTTTGTTTACTTTTCTGCTCTTTTTCATGTTCGTAAGCTCCTCTTTTAATAATATTCTTTATAATTAATATTATTAAATATAAAAAAAAAGACTAAAATATAAAAACAAAATAGAATACACCTTTATATTAACTTAAAAATACTATTAACACTCTAAAGTTAATATAAAGGTGTACATTTTACTATTTTTCCGGAAATAACTCTGTCATTATTCCATCCAATCTTTTTTTACACATATTTATTTCTTTTTTTATAATTATATCTACTTCCTCTGTATATTCATTTTCTTTCATACAGATTAAATCTCTCAAATTTTGTATTGTATCTTCTACATTTTTTAGATTAATTTTTGTAGTCATACTATTTGTTCTTCCACTTGTATAATTGTGAACAACAAAATCAGCTATTTTAAAACTTCTTGAATTCATCACACCTTTATATACAAATAGTACATCTTCATAAAACCTATTTTCTGGGAACCTAATATCATTATTATCTAAAAACTCTTTTCTCCAGCATTTACTCCAGGGATTCGGATATTTATCTTCTGCAGCTTTGTATCTTTTAGTACATGTTTCTTCATTTGGAATTACTAACTCTTCTCTATCTCCTTCTATTTTAAATCCCAAATATATAACATCTGTTTTATCTTTACCTATAACCTTATCTAACTTTTCTAAAACGTTATTATTTGCTAAATAATCATCTCCATCTAAAAAAACTATATATTCTCCAGATGCCTTTCTTAGTCCCGTATTTCTCGCTCCACCTGCTTTTTTGTTTATTTCATGTTCTATATATGTTATATTATTATTTTTAGAACATTCATTTAATATTATTTTTCCAGTATCGTCTGTTGAACAATCATTTACAATAATTAATTCATAGTCTTTAAATGTTTGACTTTCTACACTTTCAATTGCTCTTTTTATATAATCTTCAATATTATATGCTGCAACTATTATACTAAATCTCTTTTTTATATTTATAATTGTTTGCTTTGCTTGCTGGTCCATCTTTTACATCATTCTCCTTTCCATTAATAATAGATTCAAATAATTTAACTAAATTTTTTACAGCTATACTACTCGTCCATTCTTGCGTTATGTATGTATATGCATTCTTTGAAAAACTTTTTCTTAATTCTTTATTATCTATAAGTTCCTTTACATAGCTTTCAAAATCTTTATAATTATTATACATATATCCATTTTGTCCATTTTTTATTAAAAATGGTGCAGACCCCATTCTTCTGTTAGCAACTATCGCACAACCTGCATTCATAGCTTCATTCACAACTACTCCCCAGCCTTCTCTAGAATCACTTGTTCCAATAAATATATTTGCATCTTCCATGTAATTTTTAACTTGTTCACTTGGAACCTGTCCTACTACTTGCAGAACATCTTCTAATTTCTCCTTTTTTATTTCTTTTTTAATTTTTTCTTCAAGAACTCCAGCACCTAACATTTTAATATTAAAATCATAATTTTGCTTTTTTAAGTTCTTTGCAAGTCTTAATACCATTTCTGGATGTTTCCACTTTATAAATCTTGCAACCCAGATTATTTGTATTTTTTTATTTTGTTCTTTTTTATTTATTAATTTATCTATATCGTAAATATTTGTTTCTAAGAAATATCCCCATTTATAGATTTTGTTTTTATATAACCCCAATAAATTAAAATCATTTGCACCATATGCATTTGCACATAATAAATATAGATTTTTATTTTTTCTGTATTTTATATGTCTATTGTAAAAAAGTTGCATTTTTTTCTTGTCTAATACTGTTTTTATGAAGCCATCTAAGAAAATAAAAATTCTTGCTCTATATCTAAATGTAATCTTATCTTGTTTTAACCTCTCTTGTATTAATTCATCTGTTGTTGAACCTATTATGACAATATCACTATCAATTGCAAGATTTTTTGCTAAATTATACTCTTCTTCGTTTTCATATGCTTTCACCACAAAATCATATTCTTGGTCTAGGTCTTTAAACCCTAAATCTAGTCTCCACTTAAATATTCTCATTGTTGATACAAATTTGAAATTGTCACCTAATATTTTTTTCATTTCAAGGCAAAATGACAATTGATGATGTGTTAAAAAATTAGAATAAAACGTTACCTTCATACTTCTCTCCTTTTATTTTTATATTTATTTCTTTTGCATCACATCTATATTATATAATAATCAATGTCTTTTTTCAATTCTATATTCTTTAAACTGATAACACAAAATCTGATATCTGTAAAAAATATTACAATATATTATATAACTAGTTATAAAAGCTCTAGCTGAAAATACAATAAAAAACTATATGAATAACAGAAATAACATCTATTGTGTAATCTCTATCATTCATATAGTTTTTTATTTTTACTCTGAAATTTAGTTTTATTTTAAAGTCTCTTTATTTAATAGTTTTAGTCAAACCATTTAAAATCTTTTGAATAAAAGATTCTTCTTTTTCAAGTACAACTTCTTCTGTAGCAGTTTGAATATAGTCTTTTTTTTCAATGCTAACATATACTTTCTGACTATTTGATGGTTTTTGCATTCCTAATCTTTCCTTAGCAGATTGTTCTATCGTTTTTAAATTAAGTGCATTTTCAATTCCTACCTGTAGTTGTTCATTTGTTTTCTTTACGGAATTTAATTCTTGTTTTAAGTTTTCTTTTTCATTAAAGCTTTCGTTTATTAGGGAATTTCGGTAACTAATTGTAAATAGAATAATAAATCCAATTGTCAAATAGCATACAGCTCTTACTTTATGTTTTGTATTTTTCTTTGTCATTATTTTTTTGTTATTTATACTTTTTTTATTTGCTTTATTACTATTTTTATTGCCATTACTATGCACTTTTTTAGGAGCATATTCTGGTTGCAATTTTCTTGGACTTGTTTCATATTGATACGCATTATTACTATTTACCATTTTTTCACCTCATCTCTTGTTTATATTTTTCAATTTTTTTCGAAAATTCTAAGTTTTGCACTTTTAGCTCTTGAATTTGCCTCCAATTCCTGTTTTGACGCTATAATTGGTTTTTTATTTATTATTTTTCCCATCGATTTATAATTACAAACACAGTATGGCAAATCTGGAGGACATGTACATTTTCCAACAGCTTCAATAAAAGCTTCTTTTACTGCTCTATCTTCTAATGAATGAAATGTAATTACACATAATCTGCCATTTTTATTCAAACATTCTATACAATCTAAAATTGTATTAAATAATGGTTTTATTTCGTTGTTTACTTCTATTCTAATTGCTTGAAAAGTTCTTTTAGCTGGATGTCCCTCTTTTTGCTTTGATTTAGGTATTGAAGTTTCAATTATATTTACAAGTTCCTCTGTAGATGAAATTTCTTTTATTTCTCTTTGTTTTACAATATTTCTTGCAATATTTTTTGCAAAACGTTCTTCACCATATTCATCAATAATCTTGTATAACCTTTCTTCTGAATATTCATTTACAACTCTTTTTGCAGTTAATTCTTGGGTTTTATCCATTCTCATATCTAGCTCATTATTTCCTAAATAGCTAAATCCTCTATTACGTTCATCTAATTGATATGAAGAAACCCCAAGATCTAATAATATTCCATCAACTTTTTCAATATTTTTTTCTTTTAGTATTTGTTTTATATCATCATGATTTCCATGAATGAATTCAACATTTTTAAACTCTTTTAGTCTTTCTTTTGCAGCTTTTAATGCTTCTAGATCTCTATCTATACCAATTAGTTTTCCATTTGAAGATAACCTTTTTACAATTTCAAGGCTATGACCTGCTCCACCTAATGTTCCATCTACGTATATTCCATTTTTTCTTATATTTAGACCTTGTATGCACTCTTCTAGCATTACTGGATTATGATTAAATTCCATGAAAGACTCCTTTTACTTTGTTTTAATAGCATAAGCAGTTGGTATTTAAAAATACCAACTGAACTTTGCAAATTTTTTCTTTTGTGCACTTTATTTTCTTTTGTATTTTTCCTAATTTTCTTATGTATACCAAGCATCTTTTGTAATTTAAGAAATTTTCTTCATTTGTTATTATTTTTCTTTAGTTTAGTATTATTATATTTTTCTTTTGAAATTTTAAATTCTTTTGTATAGCTCATATTTTTTCTTTTGAAGCTTATACTTTTATCTTTTGTACTTAAAAAATTCTTATCTTTTGTGTTTCTAATTTTATCTTTTGTATTTTTATATAAACTTTTAAAAAGTTATATACCAAGCATTGTCATATTTTCTGCAATTTCATCTGCCGAGATATTTTCCTCGCTATTGTAAGAATCCCATTTTTGTTTATTCCAAATTTCAATTCTCGTTCCTACACCAATTATAACTACTTCTTTCTCCATTGATGCATATTGCCTTAGGTTCGCTACAATTAAAAATCTTCCTTGCTTATCTATTTCGCATTCTGTAGCACCTGATAGAAAAAATCTTACAAAATCTCTTGCATTTTTGTTAGTTAGTGGTAAAGTTTTTAATTTTTCTTCAAAGTTTGTCCATTCTTGTTTTGAAAAGCCGAATAAGCATCCATCTAAACCTTTTGTTATGATAAACTTTTCTCCAATATCTTCTCTTAGCTTTGATGGCATTATTAATCTGCCTTTAGCATCTAGAGAATGTTCATATTCACCAATGAGCACTTATCCTCACCTCTCATTCATTTTTTCACCACTTTTTACCACTTCTCTCCACTTAATTAGAATTTTAATACAACATATTATAAATTGCAATAGTTTTTTTAATTTTTTTAAAAATTTTTTTATGTTTTTTAGTTATAAATTAACAGTTTCAATATTCAAAAATTTTAGATGTAAAAAAGTTTATAAAACAGAAAATAAATTTTACGCAAAAATACTTTTTTTGTAAAATAATGTCATTTTCGTTTTTTATTCATATTATGAAAATAAGGGGTGAGCATTATGCTTTTTGACATTATCATTTTAGCCTTTTCCTCTAGTGTAGATTCCTTCGGTATAGGAATTACATATGGGCTAAGAAAAACCATATTAACTATTTCATCAAAGTTTATTTTGTTTGTAATTTCACTAATTGTTACTTTTTGCTCTGTTTTTATAGGTAGAAATTTGAGTTATATATTTACTCCAGAAATTACAAAACTAATTGGTTCTCTTATATTAATAGTAATGGGACTTATTATCATTTTTCAAATACTTACTTGTAAAAAAAAAAATACTTCATTAAATACCATTAGTTATGAATCTCAAAAGCAATGTCTAGAAAAAAAAGTTTATCAATTTTTCATTAAATTTTTAGGTATTACAATTCAGATTATTAAAGATCCAATTTCTTCGGATTTTGATTTTTCTTGTAAAATTGATACTAAAGAAGCTATATACCTGGGTATTGCACTATCTATCGATTCATTTTGTATTGGTATTGGTAGTAGTATTTTAGGAGCTAATTCATTATTATTTCCTATACTTGTTGCATTGTTTCAATTCATTTTTCTTTCTATTGGAACTGCTTTCGGAAAAAAAATAAATAAAGCTTCTAAAATTCCAAATAATATTTGGAATCTCATCTCTGGTGTTTTGCTAATTGTTATTGGAGTTAGCAGAATAATCTAAATATTTCTGTATTATTTTGCATATTAAAAAGGAGCCAAATTGCTCCTTTTATTTATCTCCTTTTCGATTTACTTAATTTAAACTGTTCCAGTTAATATTATTTTCTTTAATAATAGAAGATCTATTATATTTAATTTATCATCTTTACTATCTAAGTTTGCAGCTTTAAATGCGTCTCCATTAAGTCCCCATATTGACGTTTGTTCTAATAAAATATGCCTTTTTAATAATAACAAATCTATTATATTTACTTTTTCGTCAAAGTTAATATCTCCTCTTTTTACTTCTCCAGATGTCAAACACAAAGTTTTCTTATTTTCTAACATATCTGTAAGAATAACACTAGCATTCTGATTTTTATCAAAAGTTTTATATATGTATAATTCTTGTATACTATATGGTGTAACCTTAGAATATGAACTATAAATATTTCTGATATTTTTGTCCACATTAGTATCATTCTTCATTTGGCTTACATATCTCCATCCGTCAAGATACCACTTTTCATAATTACCTCTATCATCTTGCATCTTTAATGCTCTATTTGACTTAACCACTATTGTAACTTTTTCATTTGTTTTATCTTGATTATACTTTATATAACTTGTGGAAAATGCACTTGCATTTTTAACTATTTTTCCAAAATTTTCTTTATTTTCTTCCCTTGGTTTAAATATACAACCGTTTCTTAGTTCATTATTCGTAGTTGCACTAGGTCTCATATCCGTATTGTATGTATTTATTTTTACAAAATTAGTATATCTAACATGATCAGTTGAAATTCCTAAATCTGTAATTTTGTCTCCATCTTTATTTACACTATTTTTATCTAATATAGAATAATATATTCCAGCTACTTTTTTTACATTATTTGCATAATTGTTATTATTTTTATCTCCCACTTCCGACTCATCATTAATAATGTAATGATCTGTATAAAAAATTGTATCATCTCCAAAGGTTTCTAAAAAAGAACCCTCATAGTGCTTTTTAAAAGTTTTAGAATCATCTCCACTAATACTAAGATCATAATTGTGCACTCTATCTGTATGATTTGTAAGATATTGCGTGCTATCGCACACAATATCTCCAGAGCTTGTTTTAGCATTATCTGAAACATAGTATGCATCATCTGCTTGAATCCATTCGTCATCAAGAGTTCTAGCAATCCACCTTTGTACAGTTCCATCAATATTCTCTTTGCTAAATTCCTTAAAATTTATTTTTTTAAATTCACTAAATTTTAAATTTTTATTATTAACATCTTTCTTATCATCTTCACTTCCAAAATCAACTACCTCAGCTATGTAAGTATCATAAATAGTATAATTTGGTTCATACCATGGGCACTTTATTTGAATAGCTTTATTGTTATTGTCTAACATATACTCTTTTTTTGTTTTTATTGAAATACTTATATATTTTCCGTCTGAGCTATACAGTCTTCCAAGTGATAAATCAATTGTATTGCCATTTTTTTCATCAACAAATAGGTCATTTTCATTTTTTTGTAAAAGTTTATTGTCCATATTATAAAGATTTCCAAACTCGTCTTTTGTGTATAATACCTCATCATTTGTATATTTTATTGAATTTTTTGTATAACTTTGAGCATATTGAACTCTATCATTCTCTATTATAGGTTTTTCTTTCACTAAAACTCCTAAATTCGAGTTAATATTCAAATTTAAATACTCTTGAGATGTTGTATCTAACCCATTATCTTTTAGAATATTTTCTTCTCCTTTTAAATAGTAAATTATTCCTCCATCTTCTGTAAATCTTGCAGTAGAAACTAATATATATGTTTTATTTTCATCTTGAAACCATTTAGGTGACCAAGTTGTGGAAGTGAGCCCCCATTTATTATTTTGTATACTAGAAGGCTCATATCTATATGCATATGAATATTCTGTATCATCTGTCCAGTTTACTAAATCAGTACTTTTAAATACATTAAATGCTACATTTCCACTAGTACTACCACCCTTTGTAGTAGCCATATAGAAAACTCCGTCTTTATACATCATATTTGGGTCTCTGCCAATTATCCCTGTTTCACCAATATATGTAAAGTTTTTGCCATCATTTGTAACATATAATCCTAAATTACTATCTACTGTTTTATTAATGCCTCCATTTTCATTTTGTTCTATCTTATTAGAAAAAAATACTCCTATAGCCAGATTTTCACTCTTCCAGAAGTTTTCATTCAATCTCATTTTTTTTATTTCTGTATCTGAATTTACTATCTCTGAATCAGCATATATTGTATAATCATTTAATGGCCTATACATATTCAGTATTAACATTATGACTATAACAAAAATTTTAATAATTAGCCTTCTTTCTTTCACATATAAGCACATCCAATCACAGTAATTAGTATTTTACAATTAACTAAAATTTTTATTTTCCCAATATTCCTATTACTTAGGATGATTTAGGATGAAGTTATAAAACACTTCATCCTAGATTATCTTTTCATTTTGTTTTGTTATAATTTCTATTTTTTATTTTTTTATGTGTCATATAAGAAATAATTAAAATTACTATACTTAATATACAACATAAAATTATAATATATATTTTATTTGGTAATTTATTGTCTATTATTTTGCCATTTGCCAGGGCAATTTGTGAATTATCTATAAATTGTGTTTCTTCTTGATTTTTAGTTTGTTCCAAAGTATTTATCTCATCTTTTTCAAGTTGTAACTCTTTTTCTTCACTAGATGATTTATTTTCTTGAATATCCTGATCTTCTATTGGTTCAAGTTCAAGATATGAATCATCATCAACTTCTTTTACCTCTTCATCATTATGATTAATAGTTACATCATATTCTATGTCTTCCAAATTACCACTTTTGCCATCTAGATTTGTATATGTTATATTTTGTATTACAATCTTAGTTCCAAGCTCACTAATTTCTGAAAGATTCAACTTATCATCTATAGAAAATTTAATACATGCTAATACTTCAGGCTCTTCTCCAAATTTTCCTTCTGCAGTTTTATCTACTGTAAAAGAATTATTTCCTTCATTGGTAACTGTAAAAAGATTACCCGCATCTATTCCTACATATGTTAAATTATAGTTATCAAATACAATATTTCCGCTTAAATTTGTAATAGATGATGCCTTTAATGTTAATACAATGCTTTTTTCTTCTTCATCTATTATCAAATAGTGATTAAAGTCACTTATATCATCTGCTCTTACAATACATATTCTTGTAATAATTAATAATATAACAAATAAACTAACTATTAACTTTTTTTGCATATCAAAATTATCTCCTTCATTTGATTTTTATTTCAAAAATTTAATAATATCCAAGCGTTTTTGCTATACTAAGTCATCTTTTAAAACATTAAAATGCTTTATAGTTTTATTTCCTGAAGCATCAACAACTGTAATTATATACTCTCCTGGATTTTTAGGTCCATATGTAAATACATAGTCTGATTTTATAGGAGTTGTAAAATTCTTTTTACTTGTTCCTCCTCCTATTCTTTCTAATATGTATTCTTTTATTCCTGAATTGCTACCATCAGTTAAGTGAAAATTAATTTTTCCATCTTTTATTGTTCCAACATCAACTGTAGGAGCTGTATTATCAATTATTATTTGTATTTCTTTTTCTTCGCTACTACGAGGATTTTGTAGGTAAATAGCTCCTTGTGGTATCGTAACTTTAATATTTCCAGTGTTTACTTTATTTCCGCTTATTCTTTCTAGCGTTAATAAGTATTCTCTATCTAATGTACCATATTTTTCAAGTTTTACCATTATGCCTTCTGTATTCTTTCCTTCTAGCTTTATGTTCTTTGCATATTCCTCATATAAACTTGTTTTTATATTTGTAACTATTTTATATGTTACCTTATCACCAACATTACTTAAATTTAAATCACCTGTTTGTTTATGATAAATTTGATTATTTGTGATATTAGTTGTAGTAAATTGAACCTCTGGATAATAGTAATAGAATTTTTCATTTTCTAATTCATCTTTAACATATAATGTTACTTTTTCTCCTGTTGAAGTAACTAATTTTATTGCTTCTGTATATTTTTTTAATGTACCTTCTTCTAGTGGATTATTTATATCATTACCTTTTATCCATTTATAATAAATTTGTCCTACTCCACCTGTAACTGTTGCATCTACTGTGGTTTTACTTCCATCTTGAGTTACTTTGCCATTTGCAATAGGAGCAGTATTATATACATATATTGATGAGTACGTCTTGCTTCCCTTATTAGATAGGTTGCCAGCGGAATCTTTTAAGAATCCTTCATCAAAGTAAAACGAAACTTTACCGTTACTACTTCCTGCTGTTATAGTAATATTGTATGTAGTATCATTAATCTTAGTAAATTGTACTGTACTTTTACTTGCACCACTTCCACTAAGAATCATTTTACTTTTATCAATAGTTACTTTTTCATTTGTAATTATTTGCATTGTAACATGGTTCTTATTGGTATTGTTGCTTGTTATGTATCTGTAATCACCATTTTTAATATGTGTATCACTTATTATCTTAAACTCTTTAAAATATGGTTTAATTCTATCTATATTGCTTATTATTATTTCTCCAGTTCTAGCAATATTATCATTATCATCTTTAACATAAATATAATATGTTCCATTTTCTTCTATAGTTTCATTAATTATTTTACTCTTCGAAATACTTTTATCATTATTTACGTAATAGAATTTTACATTTTGATAGTTTGGCTCCGTTGTAATAGCATATGATCTAACTCCTGATTCTGAATCTGAACATTTAAAACTTAAAGCTACTTCTTGCGTTGGAGCTGTCGTATTTAACTTTATATTTTCGATTTTTGGTATTGTTTCATCTATATTATTTATTGTTATAGGATTACTACGAATATAATTTCCATTAGCATCTACTAAATAAAGATAATATGTACCATTTTTAGTAATACTTTTTGTAAAATTTACACTATCAAACGAATTCTGACTGTCATCAATATAATAAGCATATCCATCATAGGTTGAACTTGTAGAAACTTTATAATATTTAATACCATATGTTCCTTTTGTACCACATATTCTTAGTGTTGTAGCCTTTGCATTTTGTTTTTCAATTTTAAATGTATTTATAGTAGGCTTTACAATTTTAACTGTTTGTGGTTTGCTATTACTACTACTGTTATTACTGTTGTTTGAATTAGGATTTGATAAAGTTTTTTCGTCTGTATAATAACGGTACTTGGTTCCATCCTTTATGTAATATATTAAAATACGATAATTAATTTTACTATTATTTCCAAATACTGTGTCTAAACTATACATATTTTGTATACATTTCGCACCTAGTGCTTGTTTAGAATCAATAATTGTATTCCACTTTCCATTTTCTTTTCTTTGAACAATAAATTTGGCAATAGATGTTATATCTGAATCAAGTACTTTTATATATAATTTTGCATTGTTTTTGTCGGCTGATAATGTTGGTGCCTGTTGTTGTGGCGCGCCATAAGTAAAATCTGTAATATAACCTTTATTTTTATAAGCTTTTTCATATTCAGTTTGTGATGATGTTTGAGTCGATTGATTGCTATTGCTGCTATTTTGGCTTTCACTTGTTTTAATATCACAACTTTTTTTCAAATAAGATGTCCTACCATTTTGATTTGTTGCATATATTGTATATGTACCTGATTCTGAAATTTTTATTGTTTTACTAACACTTGTTGTAGGTTCACCTGCACTATAGTTTCCTTGTGCAAGAATTTTTCCACTTGGACTTTTTACACTATAGTCTTTAAGTCCAGTAGATGCATTACTACTAATTGAATATGTCAATTGCTTTTGTGTACCACTAATTTGAGCCGATACAATTGGCTTTGAATTGTCATCCTCTAGATATTTTATTTCTGTTTTACTTGGAAATACATTCGCTCCTAATTTTGTGTCTTTAGAAATATATACCGTTTTTAAGTTAGTACATTGAGCAAAAGCCATATTCTCAATATTTTTTAGACTCTTTGGTAGCCTTACAGATGTTAGACTAGTACAATTATCAAATGCTTGTACTCCAATGGTTTCTAAACCTTCTTTTAAATTTAACTCGTTCAAACTTTGACAATCTGAAAATGCTTGGCTTTGTATAGTTCTCACATCACTAGATAAAGTTACAGTTTTTAACCCTAAACAGTGACTGAATGTTTTACTTTTTATAGTTTTAATATATAAATTACTAAAATCTACATTTTGCAAAAATCGACATCCGTAAAACGCTTCACTTCCTATTGTAACATTTACTCTATGTGTGTCTGCACCTACACTATACTTTCGAGTTGGAGTCTCCAACTTTAAAGTACCACTTATACAACTTTCCGCAAATGCAGAATCTCCTATTTTCCAAAGTGCTTGTACCTCATTATTTTCATTTTTTTGAGATGGAAAAAAGAATTCAACTTTTTTAGGAGCTCCTCCAAAATTTGTCCATTGATTTCCATACCCCTCGAATGCACCATCCCTTATTTCTCTAGCTACTAAAGTTACATCGTGATATTTTAGTGTTGTAGGTATTTCTATTTTCCCCTCTTGCCATACAAAATCACCAGGTTTAATATTAAGTTTGCTTTGGCTTTCAATATAATATTCTCCCTTCTCTCCTTGAGCGTGAGTTACAAATGTATATGGAAAAACCTTGTAATAATATCTTGTTATACCAGAAGGATCCTGAATACTATAAATATCTTCTCCTGTGGTGTTATAAATGTAAGCAAAACTAGGAACAATGCCATAAGCCATTCCATAAATTTGAAGTATTAAAAGAATTAAACTTACAATTGCAAAAAATTTTACCTTTATATTTTTCGTATTTTCCATTTTTGCTTTTCTTTTATTTCTTTGGTTATAATTCATTTTAAACATCCCCTTTCATTAATCTTTTAATTATTATAACTTTAATATTATATAATAGTAATTTGTAGTGTCAATATACTATTTTTTATTTTTATCGAAGTATTGTAGGTTTGTCAAACATATGTCACACTTATTTGATATCACTAGTGTCGAAATACCTGTTATGATAATTTTGAACTTTAACTACTTATATATTCTAAATATTT
>ENA-OOYV01000033-OOYV01000033.1-human-gut-metagenome-genome-assembly--contig:-NODE-33-length-99321-cov-10.410795_pt1 | contig 99321 bp, 114 predicted proteins | sample MGYA00241704_ERZ501380 | MGnify/ENA primary metagenome ERZ501380 (study PRJEB25962, sample SAMEA2042984) | human gut metagenome | biome: human gut; feature: human-associated habitat; material: faeces...
ACGGAGAAACTATAACCTATGATGAAATAGGCAATCCGCTTTCATATCGTGACGGTATGGAAATGACTTGGCTCAACGGCAGAAAGCTCACTACTTTACAATACGGCAACGATAGTATCAGCTATAAGTATGACAGTAATGGCGTAAGAACAAGCAAGACTGTAAACGGCGTTGAATATACATATGAGTATCTCGGCGGTCAGCTTATGCACGAAACAAGAGGTACAAAAACCTTTGATTACTGCTACGACGCAAACGGTCAGCTCTACGCAGTAAGCTACAAGGCAAATTCATCAACCAATGCAGTAACATATTACTTCGCTCACAACTGGAGAGGTGATATTACTTCAATCTATGACGGTAACGGTAATGTTGTAGCTAAGTATGAATACGATGTCTGGGGTAATGTGCTCACAGTATCAAATGCGAGCAATCAAGAAATTACAGACCCTAACCATATTGCTAACCTCAATCCATTCCGCTATCGCAGTTATTACTATGACTCTGAATCAGGCTTATACTACCTTATGAGCCGTTACTACGACCCTGTTACCCACAGATTTGTGAATGCAGACGGCTATTTCCAGTCAGGCGATGGTATTCTCGATACTAATATGAATGCATATTGCAGAAATAATCCACTTAATAATATCGATAAATATGGTACATTAGTAACAACAATTGGATTGAATGTTTTTGGTTGCTTTGGTGTACCAGCGTGTTTTTCAATTTATATGGCTGTTGATGATTATGGAAACTATGGATTTTATTATTCATATTGTGATTATCAAGAAAGCGGTGGAGTTGGTATAATGTCGATAAGTGCAACAACTTCCTTGAATATTATATGGGATGCTGAAACAATTGATGATTTGGATAAAAGTTATCAGTATTGGGGAGGAAGTTTCGGGGAAGTCTTTTCTATTGGAGCGGATGCTATCTTACTTGAAGAATATGAAACTTTGAGCGGTCTCTCATTTTCATTTGGAATCGGTGCAGGGATAGATTGGGCTCATGCGTATACTACAACTAATCAAACCATTTTTAAATCTAATGATAATCCAACAAGTAACTCAAAAAATAATATCAAAAGTAATACTAACAATAAATCAAATACAGTTAATCAAAATTCCCACAAAGTAAGATGTTGCAGAGCTTGCGGAAGACCTGACTATATCTGTCCATCTCCGGTGTATTATTAAAAAATAGTAGGGGTGCTTTTATGTTAAAATGTTTAAAACCTATTTGCTATGAGATAAATTGCTCAGATAACGATATAATTAACAGCATTATGGAAAGCTCCTGCTTTTATGGTGAGTTTTTAAATAATTCGTTTAAAATGCAGTTATTATCTCAAAATAGTATTTTCATACAAAACGGCATTAATCCTATATTTTGCGGTAATGTAAATAAAAATGGAGATAGCGTAACCTTGAATATAAAATTAAAATTGAATTTAGAATGTTGGCTTTTTATCTTTATAATAGCTTTTATTCTTTTTGGCGTTATAATATTTAATATTATCAATGCTTTTCTTAAAAATCTAAATTATATATCAATAATATATCCATTAATTATTTGCATTGTTTTTTTAGCGTTTATTTGTATTATTGTAAATATGAAATATTCTGATATGAAATTTGAGATTGAAAAAATTTTAAATAAAGATTTTAAAGGAAAATTCAAAAGAATAATATAGTTTTATTAATACTTTTTAATATTAGTTTTATAAAGAATATGTAATAGTAATATTGAATTTATTTTTTGCTTAGGAGGAGGTTAATATGAATAAATTAATGAAAATACATATAGGCTTGATTATAGGTATAGTAATGACATTTGTTTCTTTGCTTATATTAATAATCAATTTTAATATAAAAGTAAATATATTTGTTCCGTTTGCTTTGCTTTTGACATATGAATATTTGATAATAAGTTTTTTAAAGGATAATTTTTTGACCGATGATTTCAAAAGCAAGACTATAAAGGATTTAAGTGAGTATAATTTCAGAAGAGTTAATATTTATAGAAAAATAATATACTTTATTCAAGCTGTATGTATAATATTAGCTCCCGTTATGTGGATGCTTGTTATTTATAATGTTTAAATAATTTGTAAAAAGATAAATAGATAACATATTAATTCAGTGATATAATATAGATACCTATTTAGATAATGTACCGCCTCATTGTGTCAGGCGTTACAAAAACACTTTGGTCGAGTTATAGCTCTAATACTTCCAATAATAAAAAAAACAAATACAGCAAAAGTAAGGTGCTGTAGAGCTTGTGGACGACCGGATACAATTTGTAAATCTCCTGTTTATTATTGAATTTAAAATGGAGGCTCTATGATTAAATTATATCGCAAAAATTATGATTATGAATTAAAAACAACTAAAGAATGTCTAATTGGAAAATTAAGAAATTCGACATTTCAGGGATTGTTTAATTATTATAAGCATTATAAAGACTATACTTTTTACGGAAAAATTTTTGAAGAAAATTTTGAAATAAAATCTGTCCCGGCAAGTAGCAGAAGATCTTTATTTAACCCTTTAATTATCGGAAAATTTTCAAGCAAAAGTAATAAAACTGTATTGTCAATTAACATGAAACTACCGTCTTCCGACTATATTTTTATTGAATGTTTTTTGTTGCTTGTGTTTTTTTTGGTGCAATAATATACTCTTGTTCGTTAGAAAATTCTAATTTAATTCCGCTTATTTTTATATTGCCTTTTACATTTTTCTTGCTTGTTAATGTATTATTTTTCTTTTTTGCAAAAATGAATTTTAGCGATGCAATATACAATATTGAGAACATTTTAAAAGAATGTATTATAATAGATGATAAAGCAAAACCGTAAACGGAGTTGAATACACATACGAATACCTCAACGGTAAGCTTATGCACGAAACAAGAGGGGAAAAAGTATTTGACTATTGTTATCTGAATCAGGCTTTTATTACCTTATGAGCCGTTACTACGACCCTGTAGTACACAGATTCCTAAACGCAGTCGGTATTGGTACCCCTGGAATTGAAGCACATGCCGGAAGTTCTTATACTCTTACTTGGGAAAGCACGAAATTTAATGTATTTGATATTGCTGAAGATATTGATAAATCTATAGAGGAGTGGTAAGAATGAAAAATAAATATATTTTATTAATTTATATATTAATATATTTTGTTTGCAATATTATCAATTCTAGTGCAAATGCGAGTTCATATAAATTAATTAGTACATCTCCTATCGGGAAAGAAGAAACAACTAATATAATTACTTCAATAGATTTTAGAAAAGAGAATTCTGAAAAGATATTTAGTTCTATTAGCTGTTTTGCTATTAATGATGAATCTATTGCTTTAGGATATAACGACGGTGATCGGAAATACATAAATATTTATGATGATTACTGTAATTATGAATATAGTTATTCGTTTGATAACTATGGTTCTTTTGGTATGGATTTTCAAAATGATACCTTGTTGGTTTATTTACTGCGTGAAAATATTGTTATTTCGATTAATAAAGATATATCAACTATTGAGGTAAAATCCGTTGAGGAAAATGATGAATATCAAGAGTATTTAGATAAATTTGTGTGTTCAAAAGTAAAGGTATGTAATGGCAATAAGTATTATTTATCTACAGGTGATTTGCTGTTTAGTCCGTCATATACGCAACTTGTCAAAGTTGATGAGAATAATAATAAAGAAATCTTGTTCGATTTTACTAAAGACAATTATATAAATTTATTTGTAATTGGAACAATAGTATTATTATTTGTTTGTATTTTATTATTATTAATTTATAGCAATATAAAAAGAAAAAAGTAGGTGACTGTTGCTATGAAGCAAACGGTCAGCTGTATGCAGTAAGCTACAAGGCAAATTCTTCAACCGATGCGGTAACATATTACTATGCGCATAATTGGAGAGGTGACATTACTTCAATCTATGATGCTGGCGGTAATGTTGTAGCTAAGTACGAATATGATGATTGGGGCAATGTACTTACAGTAACAGATGCCAATAATAAATCTATTACCGATAAAAACCATATAGCAAACTTAAACCCATTCCGTTATCGCAGCTATTACTACGATTCTGAATCAGGCTTATATTATCTTATGAGCCGCTACTACGACCCGGTTGTTCACAGATTCATAAACGCAGATGATAGAATAGATACTAACAATAGTATTTTAGGAAGTAATTTATTTGCATATTGTAATAATAACCCTATTATTTATTATGATCCAAATGGACATTCATTTCTTATTGCTATAGGAATTGTAATAGTATCTGCTTTGGTAGCTGTTATCTGTACCGCAAGCTCTAATACAAAGACTAATACAAATGAATTGCCTATAAAAGGAAAGCCTAATTCTACAAGTTCTCGTTATGATAATAATGGAAATTTAAGAAAGGAACGATCTTATGATAATCAGGGAAGAGCAAAAACTGATACAGATTATGGTCATGCAGATCATCATCCTGATTTAGAAAGCCCACATTATCATGATTGGGATTGGAGTTCTGGAAGTCCTAAGAGAGGTGAAGCTAGAAATACAGTTATAGCAGTTTGCGTCATAGTAGCATGTGCTGTTGCAATAGTATATTTAGCTGCTAATGATATTACAGGAATTGGAATTACTGATGATTTAGTAATTCCTGTATTGGCATATGAAATATATAATCAAATAATATACTTAATGGCGTGATATAATGTATACATATTTAACTTTTTCAATTCCTAATGAATTTAATAATTTTTTCTTAAAAATTATTAAAGATACTAATCTCGAAGAACAGGTTGTTGCTTTTGAAGATTTAGATATAATAAATAAAGATTTTGATCAAAATATTAATATTATTAATGATTATCATTATAAAGTGAAAAATATAATAAATGATTTTAATACAACAGAATATATTTTATTTCTTAAAGCGTTATTTACTAGTAGTAATTTAAATTCTTGTTCAACAAAAATTTCTTCTCTTGATAAATTTTTGATTTCAGAATATAGTACAATTATATTTATTACTGATTCAACTATTGTAAATATTATTACAAAAGATGAAATTATTTCAGAACAAATAATAAATAATGCAAAAAAGTATAAATTCCAAAAAATATATTCTGAAAATAATTTTTTGCCTTATAATATATTTGAATATAATTAATCATATTATTTTTTACTAAATTGTATTTAAATCTATCACGATAATGTTGTAGCAAAGTATGAATATGATGATTGGGGCAATGTACTTACAGTAACAGATGCCAACAATTCTGAAATCACAGACCCTAACCATATAGCAAACTTAAACCCATTCCGCTATCGCAGCTATTACTACGATTCTGAATCAGGCTTATATTATCTTATGAGCCGCTACTACGACCCGGTTGTTCACAGATTCATAAACGCAGACGGCTATTTCCAGTCAGGCGATGGTATTCTCGATACTAATATGAATGCGTATTGTCAGAATAACCCGATTATGAATTATGACCCAACAGGAGGCTGTTATTATGCTTCTGGTAAGTGGTGTCATGACGCTTGGGAGTATATAGGTGGTTATGAAAGAAAGCCTGATCCTAAAGCTATTGATATCACAGACAGATTAAACAAAGAGATGCAAAATAATGCAAAAAAATTATCTTCAGTTGCTTCAATTCCTTTACCTAATAATATAGGGAGTATTGCAGCTACAACAATCTTTGTCAACAATGTACGACCAGGCGGCGTGTGGGATTTTAAAAGTCAAGATAGTTGGGGATTAGTGTCAGAGCAAACCTATAGATATGAAAATACTCTATTAAGATTCGATGATATTGGGAATATTCATTATGGATATGTTGGTAGAGTATTATTTAGCGAGAATCAACTTCTCTTAGCTGGTGGAGTAGTCCAAATTGCAACAAATACCTCTGATATATCTTACTGGAATTCAAATTTTGATGACCCAAGGGATCAAAAAATGATAAGTATAGGCAGTAGTTTATGGGATAAAAATAATCCCCCAAAAAGTACTAGTAAAAGAATAGGAGGAATAAGATGTTAGAACTAAAAAAATACAAAAAATCTATATTTATTCTTTTATCTGTATTCATACTCATAGGTTTTGCTTTTCAGCTTTCAGCTTGCAGTGCATTCACCTCAGAAGAAAAAATTCTGACATCTACATCGCCGGACAATACATACACTCTAGAGGCATACAGGGTTAATGGAGGTGCTACAACAGATTATTCAATTAAGGTGTATAGAATAGATAATGATAGCTCCAAATCTTTAATCTATAATAAATATCACGATTATAATGCTGAAATAAAATGGATAAGCAACTACACTGTTTCTATCAATGATGTAACCATTGACTTATCTAAAAACGAGACATACGATTGGAGAAATAAATAACCTCTATACAATATAATCTATTCCGCTATCGCAGTTATTACTATGACTCGGAATCAGGCTTATACTACCTTATGAGCCGTTACTACGACCCTGTAGTACACAGATTCCTAAACGCAGACGGATATTTCCAGTCAGGCAATAACATTCTCGATACTAATACGAATGCGTATTGCAGGAATAATCCGATTGTGAATTCTGACCCGGCAGGTGAATCATGCAGAAAACACGCATGTTATTCTGTGGGTAGCTGTGAAGCATGTAATCCTGATTTGTATAGATTGAGAAGAAGCAGACCGGGATTTGTTGCAAAGGCTTATTCGGCGGGTTCAAAAAAGGGTGGTTATTGGAAACCAAGAAAAGATTCTAGAAAAGGTTCCGAAAATCGACAAAATACAGGGGCTAGAGAACGTAATAAAGCTCATCCTAATGGTGAAGAACATAGTAGAGTTCCAAAAGGCAATGGACTTAAACGCTATGATCCAATTACTTTAAAAAAGATATTAGCAACAGAAGTTATTATAATTTCAGCAGTTTTTATTGTTTATTTAGTAGCCAATGATGTTACCGGTGTTGGAGTGATTGATGATGCGGCAATCATTCCGGTTGCGATAATAATTTGGGAGGCAGCTCAGGCTTTTGCTTAATGAGAGGTTAATTATGAAAAAGAAATCTGAAATATTGCCAAATAATATTTGTTTTATCACACATCAATTAGAACATCTTCATAATGTTAGTGTTAGCATTTCATTTAAAGCAGGCTCCTTGTATGAAAGTAAATATAATAACGGTATTTCTCATCTGGTGGAGCATCTCTTTTTTAGACAACTGTCAGATTTATTTCAAGAATCTCTTTATTTTAATATGCAAAAAATCGGTGGTGAAATTACAGGCAAAACTTACTGTGATTATGTTACTTTTAGTATCAATGTTATACCACAATATTTATACGATGCATTAGATATTATGCTAAAATTTTTTGATGATTTTGAATGGTCAAATTCAATTATATTAAAAGAAAAAGAAGTTGTTTTGCGTCAAATAGAAAATAAAGCATATTCTTATAATCAATGGATTGATTCAATATATTTTGATAACACAAAATATACTCTTCCGATTATGGGAACCAAAAAAACTGTAAAATCTTTGACTGCTTTTGAGATAAACAGTTGGAAAAAAGAGTATTTTTCTCCGGCTAATTCTTGTGTAACATTAACCGGTAACTTTAGCAATGAATTTTACGATTTTTTAAAGCAAAAACTGAGTATCATTAATAATTTTGGCAAAAAACAAGATTCGATAATTGAAATTGCTCCAAATTTCACAAAAAGAAATAGCGACAATTATTTAACTGTAATAAATGCAGACAGTAAGTTAAGTGAAGTTGTTGTATTATTTGATATTAAAAACACTTTTGATTACGAAAGCGTAAAACTTATTACAAGCATTTTGAGTGACGGATGTGGAAGTAAACTGTCAATGATTATGAGAGAAAAATATCAATTAACAGATGATATTTTTACACAACTTACAAGTTATTGCGGCTTTCATAGATATAGTATATCTTATACTGTGAAAAATAAAAATATCTTTAACAGTATAGATATTCTTTTCAAAATTATCAATGAAATTAAAACCGATATAACATTAAATGAGTATGCATCAACAATACCGTTTTTTACGGATAATCAAATGATAGATTTAGACAATTGTCAAAAATTGAATGAAGATTATGTACTAAGTGATTTTATTCTTGATATTTTACCATCTGATCCAATTGAAAAAGCAAAGAAGTATAAAAAGATTTTAATTAATGATTTAATAAAAATTGCAAATGAAATTTTTGTAAAAGAGAATATATCTTTTATAATTGAAACTTCAATTAACCCTTCAAATATTAAATCATTTTTAGATAACCTTATGTATCATTAAAAGATATTATTAATTCAGATTAAGGGTAAATTTGTGATATGAAAAATTTTAATTGTGTATTGTTACTGTCATTATTAATATCATTATGTTTTATAATTATTCCTTTATCTAAAAATGTGTTAAGTCAAATTATTGTAAGTCTTTTATTTTTTATAATAGCGTATTTTTTTATTATTGCATTAAAGCGTGATAGAAAATCAAAATACAAAACAACAGATAAAAAAAGATATATACCTGCTGTTTTGTGTGTAACTGTTTTTGCTTTTAGCTGCGTTGTTTTTCAAATACTAATATATTTAAAAAATACTGTAAAATATAATTATTGCATTTCTATGTCATTGTTGCATTTTATTATTTCTATGATATTAGGTTTTGCAGTGCTTAGTATAAATAAAAACAATGTAAATAATACTGCGGCTTTTGTAAAAATAATATTGCTGATTAATTTAATAGTGAATTTTATAATTTCGTGTTTATTGATATTCGGTTATTATATTAATAATTCTGGTGTTATTATAATTTCATAAAAATTATATGTTTGCGTTTTATTAAATAATACAAAGCACTCTATTCAGGAGGATAATATGGAGAAAAATATTTCATCTTTTGTTTATAAACATTATATTTTTTATAATACAAAAAATCTTATTCTTAGAATTTTAGGCTTGTTTCTTATTAGTTGTTCAGCTATATTTTATGTAGAAATCGGTTCTCCATATGGCTTTGACAGTGTTAACTTTTTTTCAGAAACTGTATATTTATATACAATAGCAATCACTGCTTTTGCATCATTAATATCAATTTTATCTTGTGTGCTATATAAAATTAAGCAATTGTGGAGTTGCATATTAATGAGGTGTATAACAAATATTTATATTTCTGTTTTATTTTTAATGGTTTCTGTTTTTTATTATGACGGAAAAGCATTTTATACAGATGATAAAATTGTTATTGCCATAAAAGTTTTATTGTATTTAGCGGTAATTCCCGTAGATTTGTTTATTCTCAATAAATGGATTATCCCAAAATGCAACCATAAATCAAACAGTCACAGCAAATCTTACTGTTACTGCTTATGTATTATCGGTGTTGTGCTTTTTAGAGAGATAATGAGAAACAATTACCAAAGTGTGAACATCCAGGAATTGCTGAAAACAATAGCTTATTTGTTTGCTGTTGTTATGTTGATTAACAGTATATACTATTTTATGCAGGCTTTTTTTGCAAAGAAATATTCGCTTGATATACTTTCCGATTATACGGAAACCTATGTCAATTCTTTGCACCGATTATAGTTTTATTTTTTGATTAGACATTTCAAGTAACTATAGCCATTATTAAAATATACGGTATTTATTTTATCATATTTTGTATTTTATCTTTTTAAGTAGTTTTAACACAAACAGTCAGTTAAAGTTTTTGCTTTGACTGTTTTGTTATTAATTGCAAAACTATACATAATTAAAGACAAGATGTTCATTTGCTGAATATAAGAACAAAGGGTATCAATACTGTTTTGTATTGATACCCTTGTTGTTTGGTGCGGGTGACAGGACTTGAACCTGCACACCGGTAAGCACAAGAACCTAATGGTAACGACACCTTGGTGAAAAAATAATTTATTAATTCTTCGGGAACGGTATGGCATCATATTTCCCCCTGAAATATTCAGATATTATTTTTTTATCAAAACGGTCATCAAATTCATCAAGTGATCTAATAGTTGAAAACCCATTCTCATCTTTGTTTATAAAATTTATTTCATCTTTTCTAAGTAACTTCAAATCCATAAGCTGAGATTCATGCGTTGTTACAATCAATTGAATTTTTCTTTCTTTTGCTAATTCCAAAAATTCCTCGACAAATTTAATTGTTAGAAGAGGATGAAACATGCGATTTATTTCATCAATAATATATACTTTGTTATCATCATTGTTAAGCAAGATTTCTATTATATCTAGTAATCTAACCGTACCATCTGATTCATCTTCTAGTGAAAACTTTGCATTAGAGTTTTTATGTTTAAATTCCAGAGTTTTGTATTTAAACATACCTTCTTCGTTTAGACTAACAATAAACATGCTGTTTTCAGGTGATCTAATTAACACAGCTGGTTTATGAGATTTTTCTCCTTCTTTGTTATTGTGCTTTTGTTCTGAAAGCATGTTATGAATATCTTTAATTATCTCTTTTGGTAAAGTTGAATTTACCTTTTCTGGCGCAATATTAGAAACAGTAATTTTTTCAATTCCAGTTGAAAAATGATTAAGCTTTTCAGCAATTACATCAAGGTTGTTGCTGTCAATCATCCAAGAATAATTTGTTATAGGTCTTTCGGGAAATGTTACTGTTAATTTAAAACGTATCCAATTATAAACATCTTTAAATACTGTGATTTTACTGGGCGTTGCGTATAAATTATCTTTATTTTGATTCATTAATTTTAAAAACAAAATTGAATCATCACTTTTTATGTCATCGGCATAAATATTTATGCGATCCTTTAATGTATTTGTTTTTATATATGAACCTAAAGTGAATTTTTTATCGAGTATATTTCTAGAAAACACATAGTTTTTTTGTTCACTTTTAGTTTCTTCGTATAACCACTCTTTTTGTAATGAACTGTTGTTCAATATAACTTCAAATCCATAAACAAAAGTTTTTTTATTTGTTTCAATCTTAATTTCAAAAAAACTTGCTTTATCTTTGTTTTCTTCAACTAATTTGCAATAGTGCGGGTAGGAACCACTTTCAAAACCACTAAATACAATATCTTTAAAAAAAGAAAATGCATAAACTAGATTGGATTTACCGGAAGCATTGGCTCCATAAATTGACATAAATTTTAAAAGTTTATATTTGCCATCTTTATATAACCTTTCTGAAAAATTACGTACTTTCCCCGCTTCCATGCTAAAGGTTTGAATTTCATTAAAAGATAGAAAATTACCAACTCTAAATTGGAGCAACATAAACTCACCTCTCGAATTATTATAACTAAACCAACAGAAAATATCAAGAATTATTAAAGATTTGTCACTTTTAAAAGGTGTATTTCGCAATATTAAGCGAACTAATATCAAATTAAAGAGAAATTTTCACTTTAACTCCCTTGACAATTTATGATATGTGGCTTATACTTGTTTTAGCACTTAACGATATCGAGTGCCAATATGCATCCGGAGGCATATTGTCTATAGAAAGGAGATAGTCAATCATGGCCAAAACCAAGAGTAGCAAGACTGGTAAACAGGATAAAAAAATTGTCCCAGTCAAGCCCTATAAAAGGTCTGATGGAACAACAGTTAAGGGGCACAGACGTTCAACCCCTAACTAAAATTTTCATAAGAAAGAATCAAAGTTAATGATGAACCTATGTACTCCTATTGTAGAACAACTTTATGATACCACATTATCTTTGTAACTTCAACCGACAAGTTTGTAACAATTTATAGGTTATTGTTACAAACTTAAAAAGGAGTCATATGATAACAGATACAGAAAAATTAATACTTTTTAATCAGTACGAGATTCTAAAATTTCTAAATCCGGATGAAACTGATTTCTACGTGCAGAATCAAAAAGTGCTTGAATACGGAAGTGAAAGTGATATTGAAGAATTGTCATCTTTTTTGATTGGAACATCAGAAGAAGTTAAAAAAGAAACTTTTGATATTTTACAAATGTTTCGAGATTTAGAAGATGCGTATGAAAAATTCTTTAATTCAACTTCTGAATATAAGTATAGTGCGAAATTTAGGGGATTTGATGGAAATGAAGAACCAGAATATTATTGTTATTGCAAACATTTGATAATTGATGAAGATAGATATTCAGAATTTAAAGGCAGAGAACTAAATAGTCATTTTCCAGTGATAAACAGATATCGAAAAATGTTGAATTGTTACAATATCACAAATGAAAAACGAATCGGCAATTTCTATGAAAATCCAATGACTTTAAAAGAATTTGAATACATAATTCAAGGAGAAAGTACTGAAGAGCAGTAATGAATGTCATTTTTTGAAACTGCTATTAGTACCTTAATAATAGCAGTTTCAGAAATGTAGTTATGTCCTGCAAATATATGCTATGGATTGTACTGGTTAAAAAAGACGATTATTAGAGTATGAAGCAACTAATTAATAAAATGTTACGGGAGGTATTATAAAATGATAATACGCAAAAATAGAATAAGAAGTGAAAGTTACCTTAATGAGTTTAAGAAGGGTTCAAATCTTACAATTAAAGTTAATAATGTATTGAACAGTCAAACTAAAATAGAAAAATTTGGATTTAAGCTTGATGATGTGGATGGCACAACTATCTTGCCTTCTGTATTCAATTCATATTCAAGAAAAAATGCAGAACAGTTCTATACAATAGATAAAACATTGCCTAAAGAAAAATATACACAAACAATCTACTGGACAAGAACCGAGTGGGCGGGTAGAGGAGAAACTCGTGAAGTTACTGAGTTTACTGATATTGTGCGTGAACGTTATCACAGAGATTATCATTTACCTTATTCAGTAGAGTTTACTTTGTCAAGAACAGAATCTGAAAACTCTATTGTATCGCAACAAATAAAGTATGTTGATGATAATATAAAAAAGATAATCAATACTATAAACTTAGTACTAAGTTTATTTGGCGAATGCGAAATTATCTCTGATGAAGAACCTAGCTATAGTACACCAGCAAAAGTAGTGCATGTTAATTGGGATATTTTACCCAAAGGTAAATATCCTTGGACAAAGGTGAAAAAATCAATAGAGAGCATTTCGAAAAAATATAACAATACGCAAAAAGAAATGATGTTGAGAAATTGTGAAGAAATAAATAAATTATCTCCTGACTTTGTAGCGTATGGTCGTGCAGGATTTAGAGGATATGCAGTTTTTGGATTTACTGATAAGAATTTGTATATTCTTGAAAGTATGTTTCCAAATAATGCTACATATATCTTTGAAAAAGACTGGGAAGAATTATCTATGCTTTCAAAAGGTGAAATTCTGAACCAAAGTTTGCATAAAGCAAGAATAATTCATACTGCAAAATGGAATGAAAAATTCGAACAAATAATGGGGAAATAATATTTATGTGTAATTGCTAATTATTTAGTAGCTCATAAAATTTTGTGTAAAAAATCGGCAGCCCATAAATTTTTGTGTAAATAATAATCCTTCAAGAAACAACAAAACATCGGATTGAGGAGCAAATCAGGAGGATTGATTTGCTCTTTGTCATACTTTTTTCTATCTGCGCGATGTTTTTTTTGCGTGCCTTGCGTAAAAATCATCACGCAGTCAAGAAATTCTATTTTGAGCATAATTAATGGAATTCCCTGTTCTCACAGACTATTTATCTCTAGTTTTAAATTATAGCCTAGTTTTGATATTTATGTTAGCATACTTTAGAAATTAAGAAGAAATATCTATTTTAATCTCTATATTGATTTAGCATTAACAAGAGAATTCAAAAGTTCTTGTATGAAATGGATTAATGCAGTAATAATTATTTAATTGTTTACCACCAGCTGTATCTTGATTTTTTAAGCTTTTTTGATTCTTCATCCTTTGAATGTTCTCTTTCTCCAAGTAAGTCATCATTAAGCTTTACAGTGGGATCATACCAATCAGCCTTATTTTTAGCCCATTCTATCCATTTCTTGTCTTCATCAGTTAAGTTTGGTTTTGAAGAAACGGCTTCAATATACTTACGTATTTTACAGGCAACTGCAAAATCTTCTGCTTCATTAACCAACGCGATTGTTCTATCAATTTCATTATCCCGCATTCGTCTTAATTCTTCTTCTTTGCGCCTTTCTTCTTCACGACGTCTCTCTTCTTCTTCACGCTTTTTTCGCTCAGCTTTTATTATCTCTGATTTTTCGTATAAATCAATAAGAATATTCCCGAGTTGATTCTCAATTAATGAAGTATTGGTGTCTTTATAATATTTTCCTTCAAATACACAGAGCTTGATTTTTCCGTTAAAAATGTAGTCCCAACTTCTGATTTGCGGTTTAGATGCCCATTTGTATTTCTGCTTTTCCTTTTCGTATTTCTCAAGTTCTCTCAATTCTTCTTTTGTTTTTACATGAACGATTTTACTCTCGCTCTCAATGACCCTAAAAGTTACGGTTTCACCCCTGATTTCAAGCGACAGATCATCGTTAGTTTTTCCGCCTAATGACTCTACACATTTGAATAGTGTATCAATCAAACAATGCACTCTGGGTAGACTTTCATCGGAAATATCATAATAAAGTGGAGGTTCCCCTTTTGGAATAGAATAATATCTATCTCTCTTGCGTGAGGCAGAAATATCTCGCTTATGATCCTTTTCCCATGAATTTATTTTAGCTTTATTTGCTTTTAATACAGGATGCAGAATCGTAGATTCATCAGATAAATTGAATATAATTTCCTGAGCAGCAGAAATTACTTTTTGCTTTTCATCGTCAGATAAAAAGTCAAGTATTGCTTTATTAGGTGAACCGTCAATAACAGTGTCAGTACTTCTCAAACCTGTTTTTGTTGTAACATCATTAGAAGGCGGCAATGGTATTTGGGGTACATGGTGACCTGTTTCAATTTTGCGCCAGTATCCTACAGGAGGTTTTGGAATATTTAATGATTTACAGATTTTGTGTATCATTACATCAGAAACTCCATATTTTTTTGCTACCTTCGTTATGGGTTCATTCCATATTTCCTTATAAAGGGTATTTCTGTCATATGTATTGATTCCATTTTCTGTGTTAGTTTTTATACCGTATTCTTCTTCAAGCATGGATTTTTGCTTTTCAGTAGAAACAGTTGTTTGTTCCACTTTTAAAGGTTTCAGTGTTTTTTGTTGAGCTTTCTTTTGAACAGTTACAGGCTTACTTCTATCAGTTACCGGCAAAAGTATTTCTGTGATTTCAGATTCCGGTAATGGTGTTTTCTCAACTTTCTTCCCAACAGAAAGACTTGCCCAATACGAGTTTGAGGGAAGTGGAATGTTATATTTTTCACATGACTCCTTAAACTTTTGGTATGGTACATCATATTTTTTCGCTGTTCGTGAGGTAGAGTTTAGCCATACTTCATCATATATTTCCTGCCTTGAAAAAGCAGTCATTTTATATTTTGCCAAGATAATAACCTCCCTTCGTAAATTAATTAACGATTCTTCTATCAAGATTTTTGTTGCTTGAATTTGTTTTATTTCATTTTCATATATTATTTGTGATTGTTTCACCTCCCTAATTATTCGTCGCCACGCAATAAAAAACTTAAATCGCTTTTCATTTCAGTAAATTCTTTAATGATATTCTCAAGATTTTGTTCAATTCCTCGAACCTGAACTTCATTGATTTTACCGTATTTATAGGCAATTAATCTTTCGGGAATAATATTATAGCTCCAACTGTCTGTATAGCTGTCTTCATTTTTTATAGCAAAACCGATAGGCAGTTTTTCATATCTCATTCCTGTTCTGACAGCGATAACAGAGATGCCGAGATAATCTGCTGCTATCTGACAAGTGATTTTCTTCATATTCCTAATTTCATCATCATTATACTTGTTCAAAACTATTCACCTCTTTTCAGATAATTTATTACAATATAATATTACCATTGATTTTTGTTTCAAGCAATATAAAAAATAAAGAAGCCCGAATTGAGCTTCTTGTTTTTATACAAAATTAATCATATATTTTTATTTGTTTTTCTGCATCCGGAATATCTTTATATTTTTAAATTAACTTTTTAATTTCGTATAATAACTGTTGTTTTTGCTCGGTTTCGATATTTATGATTTCATAAAAGCTGAAGCTAATCAATCTTAACATGAATCCACTATCCCAATCTAAATTATTCTTAAACTGGTTAAGATATTCGGTTGTTTTCAAAATGTCAATATCAGAGAACACTCGAAAAGTATTAATAATCATATTAATAGTTTGAGCATTATCCTTGTCAAATTCAGAAAGCAAGGCATTGCGGTCTTTTTCGCTTTTAGCACTCATTTCGAGATAATGTTTTTCTTCTAATGAAAAAAGTGATGACCATTTAGATACTCTATAGAATATGTCATTATTTCTTTATATTTTTCTTTCGATATTTCGGTGAAATGACCATATTTAATTATTATAATAATGTAATATACAATAGATAACATTGTCACATAATTAGTGCATATGGAAATCCAAAGTATAATTGACCAGAGAAGGCTCATTAATGTAACACTGCCAATTTTCTCCATAAAATTATGTCGAATAAACATCATACTATAGTTAAAAACGCAGATTCATTAAATATTTAAAATAAAAAGTGTTCGCTGGAAGTTTTTGGCGAACACTTTTTTCTTAAACTAAGGTTTCTTTTATTCTTTTGGTTATTATATATGCCAAATCAACAGGAACTGCATTACCTATCATTTTATATCCGTAATCAACATCAGTATAAATAAATTCAAAATCATCAGGAAATCCTTGAAGTCTTGCGCATTCTCTTACAGTAAGTCGGCGATACAAGTTCTCTTTCCCGGGAACGAATATTCTCTTGTTTTTTTCGACAAAAAGCATTTTAGGAGCTTGCGGATGTAGTTGACACTGTCTGCCGCTCGCCTGAACGGTAAATCCTTGCTCATCCCAGGAACGAACACGATTACGACTCATAAAGATAGTTGAATAAGCCCCGACAAAAAACTCGTGATTGAGTATAGGTAATCGTCCGTTTGTTTTGTTTCTGGATAATGCAAGTATTGCAGAAGTGGCTAAATCACCAATGGCTTGTTTTAGTGTGGTTTTCTGATATCTGTATGGTGTGGTTTGTTCAGGAAATCTGAAATTAATATGCAAATCTTTCCTGAATCCAATATAAAACACTCTTTTTCTGTCTTGTGGGACACCATAATCAGCAGCATTCACAAGATTTATAGTTACATCATATCAACAAGATTCAAATTGTGAAATAATGTTTTTTACAGCCTCAGAATGTCGATTAGCCAGCATACCGGAAACATTTTCGGCTAGGAAAAATTTAGGCTGTTTACTTTTTAAAATTCTGATATAGTCATAAAAAAGTTTTCCACGGTCATCGTTAATTCCTCTTAAAGCTCCGGCTTCGCTCCAGCTTTGGCACGGTGGTCCCCCGATAATACCGTCAATATTGTCAGGAAAATCAGCTTCTGTTATGCTCCTGATGTCTCCTTTAATTAGCTTTGCCTTATTATTCTTTTCATATGTTTCACATATTCCCTTATCAAATTCATTAGCAATAACTATTTCGTAACCAGCTTTTTCAAAACCTAAGTCTAATCCACCTGCACCGGAGAACAAACTAATCAATTTCAATATAATCATCTCCATTCAGTTTGCATTTTAACTCTTTAAAATATAAATGCAAGTGAATTATTCAAAAACTATGCCATAATCTGTGATATTTGTTACATTAACATCCTCATCCTCATCCGTATTAATGCCAAGTTTTTTAAGCACGGAAATAAGGTTTTCTGCTACAGCATTACCCCTGGTTATGAGAGGTTTATCAAAAACTAGATTGCAATCAAGCTTTCCGTCGGTTACAAACCAATCAACATATACCGATAAAGGTCTATCGCCATCCCACTTTCCTTTTGCTGATCTGCAATTTAATGCTTTGCAGGCAAAGTAAACTTGAGGATATTTATCTACATATTCCTCAATAGTATATAGATTGCTGAAAATATCTTCTGCAGATGAAATGTTATCATGAAATAAAACGCAATTAGCTATACCTGAGTTTTCTATAATGTTTCCATTTACAAAAGCATTTTTCTTATCATCAGGAAGATTAGTGCCGGCATAAACATCAATAACTTGTTCGCATGAAAGAGTTATTATATCTGAAAAATCTCTGTTCGATTTATTCAGTAGTTCATACTTCCAACCTAATGTGAATGCACCTTTATCTGTTCTGCCACTTTTCTTTTTATATATCAAGGGCTTTTTTAAAAAAGCTGATTTTATTCTTAAAGTTGAACTTTCAATAATCTTTTTCCAGATATCACCAAATAATAATTGCGCACGCTCACTGTTCATTTTATTTTCAATGAAATCTGCATTCTCTTTTTTGTAGGAAATTTTAAATTCCTCAACACCATTTTACATAAATATCTGTTTTAGGTTCACCCTTGTAGCAAGTAGGCTTTCCAGATTCAAGTACAGTATAAGGGGTGTTTTTATATGTAAAAGCTGTTCCTACGGAAAGTATTCCTTTAATTTTTCTTTCATCAATTCCAAAACTTTTTGCCATATTATCCTCCGAATATACATTGTATATTTAAAATTATATCACAGTTTGTTTGTAAAAACAATCTGGGAAATTCATAATTACGGTTTACAGTTGGATTTTTGTATTAACGCTGGACTTTTGTAAAGATATGTGGTATATGTTTGTGCTACGAAAGGTGGCATAAACTATGGATATACTTGAAGATTTATATTACGGGAATTTATTACCTCAAGAAAAATGTGCAAAGTTTGATGATGAAATGAAAGAGTTGATTGGATTGCTCAACAGGAATGAAGAAAAACTCACAGCAACTCTTTCCGCTGAGCAGAAAGAAACCTTTGAAAAATACAAGGACTGCAATCGGGAAATTTCTGAAATCTGTGAACGAAACGCATTTCTAAATGGCTTTCGATTAGGAGCAAGGATCATCATTGAAGTTGTAATAACTAAAAAGGCGGATAGGTAATCAAAACTTAAATTGATTACCTGTCCGCTTTTGATTGAAATTATTTTCTTCCAATTTCCAAGAAATGCGGGCTTAATCCTATCAGCGTTTCTTCGTGTTCGGTTGTGTGGATAATATCAAGCAGTCTTTTCCTGTTCTCTGTATCATGCCACTTTTCATCAAGCTTCGGCATTATCCATATGCAACCTTAAACAGCGCAATTTTTATTCAGCAAAATAATCTTCTTTCAATATTGCGTAATGCACATTGTCACAAATGCCCTGCATATTTTTGCCAGCATGTCTTGCGGTTCCTTCATATAGTAATCTGCATTTCTTCATTACATCTCCTGAGTGTGGATTGCGAGGATCATGATATGCTTCAATACGATTTAAACCTACATCTTCAAACAAGAATCTGATTATTTCTTTAAAAGCTTCGCTCATTATCCCTTTGTGCCACCAATTATATCCAAGACAATATCCGATTGTAGCGGCTTCGATATCTTTTCTGAGTTGTACCACGCTGATTGCGCCTATAGGTTCGCCGATTTCTTTCAGTTCTATTTTCCAGTCATAAAAATCGAGCTTATCCTGATTATCCAGCAAAAATTTGTGATAGGTAGTTTCTAATTGCTCAACGCTTTCATATGGAGGCCAAGTCATATATTTGGTTACTCTCTCATCATTTGCCCAGTTTCTGAACATCGGCTCAGCATCATTCTGCCTTGTTCTACGCAATATCAGTCTTTCTGTTTCAAGTGTTACTGTTCCGAGATTTTTCATATAAAATTCACTCCTAAAATCAATAATCAATTTTCTTCCTGATATCCTCCTGTTATCTCAATAGGGTTTCCGTCAGGATCCATAAATGTAAAATACCAGTAAGGAGAAAATACATTCAGATATCTTATGGGCGTTAATTCGGTTGCAATACCTAAACTAACAATTCTATCGTATTCTTCCTGTAAATCAGGCACATCTAAATTAATAAATACTTTTCTGTTGTTTTCGCTGTTTACGATAGCTACTGAATCATCATATATCGGATACGATTCGCCCATTGTTTCCATTTGTTCAGGATGTTCGGCATCATAATAGCCGTTAAAAAGGCAGATATTCAAGCCATCGTTATTGAAAACAGCAAAGCGTTCTCCGTTTCTTGCACTTACCTTCATATCCAAGAGCTTTTCATAAAAATCAAGAGATTTATGAAAATCTTTAACCACCAAATAAATTGAGCCGTATCGCATTATTATTTCTCCTTTCTGTACTGATACATTTACTTATTTATTAAGCACACTCCAACGGAAAAGGTATATACTTCCTTGCTTTTGGGTTTGCTTTGGATATCGACACAATGTTGTGTTCAGCTAAAAAATCTTTTGTTTCGCAGTTGCAGTCATACGCCGACTGCTGTAATGCGATTTCTAATATATCTTTATTTGTCATTTTCGTAACCTAACCTATGTATCATAATATATTCCTGTTCGTTTTCATCAACGATATCAAAACCGATATTAAGATACATTCGTACAGCGTAGTTTTCCTTTTGAACAGCAAGAGAGGCTTTTGGATAATTCAGTTCTTTCAGATGTTCAAGCATTCTGTTCATCAGTGCAGTGCCTATCCCCATTTTTTGATATTCGTCAAAAACCAAGATAGCAAACTCAACTGTAACATTGTCAATACTGCCGTATCCATTGATATTACGCACCCACACTGCTCCGATAATTCTATTATTAACCTCGGCACAAAAGCAATAATCATCCTTTTGCCTTCCAAAGTCCTGTATGTAAACCTGAAGCTCTGGATTATTGATAATTGATTTTGGTGCTAAGTTTGTTGTGTCTGGCTGATAAATTGCCTGATATAAAAAATCACCAAGCAGAGGGTATTCGTTTGGATGCATTTTTCTAATTGTTAAATTCATAACTCTTTCTCCATATATCCGCAATTGAGAAATGCTACAAAACGGATATCCTGCAACACTCCGTCATCATAAGTTACATTGAACGCATTTAATTTACCGTTTGGATATGGTTTTCGTATCATAAATATCTTCCAATGCACATAATTCGCTTAAGTTGCTGACAGTGTAGTTCGGTTGTTCTTCTTGTGTCATAGGCGTAGAAAGTCCGCCTAAGCCTTGCTTAATCCATAAGGTTTTCATTCCGATTTTATTGGCAGGAACAATATCATTGTCGAGCCTGTCACCAACCATTACCGCTTCTTCTGCCTTGCAATCAGCTTTACTTAGAGCAATTTCAAAGATACGCAAATCAGGCTTTGCTACACCCTCCTCGGCAGAAGCTACAACAAGGTTTATGTATTTAAGTAAGCCGATTTTTTCTAACCGTTCTTCACTGCCAAAGATCTGATTGGCAATAATTCCGATTTTATATTTCTCGCTTAACTTTCTTAAACATTCTTCCGCTTCAGGATATACAAATTCGTCATCACTGTTCCAAGGAGCCATAGTCAAGCCGTAATATTCAAGTGCCTTATGGTAGCCATTTTGATTGTATTTTGAAATCTCAACCATTTTGCTGTAAAAATCATCATAACTAACATTTGTATTTGCTATGGTCTTTTCAACTCTTTTTCGGAAAGCAACACTTTCGTCAACAAGTGTTGAACCTATATCAAAGAAAATCCATTTTATATTTTTCATTGGTCTTTATTTTTTCTCATAATCTCATAAATCAAAAATGCTCCGTTGCCGATATCGTATTTAATATGCTTTACCGTTTTAAAGCCACGGTTTTCATAGAAAATACAAGCGGGAAGTGAAGCGTCAAGCTCACAGTAATCGTATTTTGAGAAAATTTCTTTTTCCAGCTCGTCCATAATACGACTGCCGTAGCCTTGTCCCTGAAACTCAGGCAGAACATAAACCCTTGTAATATGATTATCAGTATGACTGCCTGTGCCGATAATTTTGCCGTCATTGATTAAAACACTTATTCTGCCGGCTTCAATATCTTTTACTATATTCTCAATGCTATGAAGTCTGCCGAAAAAGTCAACAACAGCTTTTGCATAGTAATCGGGATAAATTTCAGCCTTGGCGTGCTGAACAATATAGCATACTTTTTCCGCCTCATCAAGGGTTGCTTTTCTGTACTCTATGTTCATAGTGAATCCCCCCTAAATACAAATCAATCGTATCGTAAATATTAATAACTCCGCCGACATCGTCAATAGCTTTCTTCATATCCTTTTCAAAAGTTTTCCGTACTTTTTCAGGTAAAGCGTTATGGTCGGAATAGGTCTTAATTAAAGATATGTATTCCTCACTTGTCAGCCTGCGGATTCGTTTATATACTTTTGATTTTATATTTGTAAATCCATATTGCTTAAGCTCATTGATTTGCTCCTGATATTTTGATAAATCAAATTCAGCAGGTGTTTTATCATTAGGACGATACTTTTTATAAACAGCCATACTCGCAAGGTTTGTTTTGTCGGTTTCATTGCTGACAAATGGGTGATTCCAGAATAAGGCGACAACACCGTCAGACTTTAGCAATGATTTTATTTTTGCATATCCGCTGTCTTTTGGAATCCAATGAAAAGCTGTTGCACTGTAAATCAGGTCAAAGCTCTTTTTAGGTAAATCAGCTTCAATGAAATCTGAATTAATAATATTGAATTTATCAAAATATGAAAATTTCTGCGCACAATATCTCGAAAGCTTGTCGCCAAGTTCAACAGCAGTCACATTACAACCTTTATTTAAGAACGGCAAAGTAGCTTGTCCTGTGCCAATTCCAATTTCAAGCACATTACTATTTTCTGATAATTTGACATAATCAAAAATGTCATAAAATAACTCTTTCGGATAATCAGGTCTTGACTTGTCGTAATTGTATTCATCTGTATTGAAGGTTTTTCGTAAGTCCATATTCAGTTACCTGTTAAATATTTTTCCATTAGATAAAATCTTCCCATACGCCAATCGGAATAGCCTACGATTTTGTAGCCGAGGTTTTTATAAAGCTTTAGTGCATAAGGATTTTTGGTGAAAGCATCCAGCCGTATAGATTCAATACCTGCATTGCTAAGTTTGGATTCAATATATTCCATTGTGATTTTGCCGACACCTTTATTTTGAAAATCAGGGTGAACGCAAAGCCTGTGAATGATTCTATATTTTGTATCGGGATACTGCCAATCTCCATTATTGCATTCTTCGTCACAGGAATTGTTTATTACATAAATGACAGCTATCTTTTCGTCAACAATTCCTATGTATAAGTCATTATTGTCAATATCCTGTTTTATAGTAGCTTCATCGGGATAAATTGCATCCCACTGATATATTTCTGCTTCATTCATATTAATTATAGCGGATTTGATAAGCTCCATTATTTTATCAAAATTTTCTGAAGTTGCTTTTCTGTATTGTATATTCATTGTTTTCCTCATCATATTTTCTTTGTAAAGCAGATTATTCTATTTGCTTCGTCAAAGCCTAAATTTATATGAAATTGGCGACTGATTTCATTATCGAGTTCGCAGTCACTGGCAAATTCACTGCAACCTTTTTCTTTTGCCCACTTCTCACAGTAATTCAAAAGCTGTTTTGCATAGCCTTGTTTTCGATATTCTTCTTGTACAAAAATTCCTTCTAAATATCCTACCGGACTGCTGTTTGTGCCTTCTACATAATCGTGCCTTAATCCGCATTGTGCAAACCCTTCTATAGTTCCGTTAATAATCAACAGGAATAAAGCATTATTATCGTTCTTCATTAACGAAGAAAAACCATTTGACAAATCTTCTACTGTATGGCTTTCCCACATCTGAACAGCTAATAAAGCGATAGCTTCACTGTCAGCATTCGTAGCTTTTCTGTACTCTATTTTCATAACATAACTCCCTATAACCATTGAATAAACGCAGTTTTATCATCTGAATTGTAGCCTGCTTTTTTATATAAGTTTAATGTTTTATCGTTCTTTGAACCTGTGAGTAACATCATTTTGTAGCAATCTGATTTCTGTGCAAGTTCTTTCGCATAATTCAGGCACGCTGTTGCGTAGCCTTTACCTCTGTAATCGGCGTGAGTAACCACATTTTCTATAAAAGCGTAAGGACGGATATTCCTTGTAAGATTTGGAATTATCACGCACACGCAGGAAGAAACAATTTTGCCGTCAACCTCACAAACAATAATATGATGATTTTCATCGTTGCAAATTGCATTCCAAGTTTTCTCTAAATGTTCACTATGCTCAGGAACACCAAGTTCATGCAAATGCGTATATAATTCAAGTAACTTGTTTAGTTCGTCTGTTTTGATTTCTCTAATCATTTTCATCACCGTAATTATGCACATTCAACAATATATATTTAAATTATTCCACCAAATAAGTTCATATATCAACTGTCCTTTTTTGCATTTTTATAGCATTCCTTACCCCACCAAAATGGAGTAATCTCTTTCAATATCACAGTCTCCCTTTTTTAAAGTCAGTCATTATTTCCATATCTTCATTTTTCTCGTTAAGCTGCATAAAGAACTCTCTGCATACTCCGCAGGGTATTCCGTCACCCTCGCCGTATGGGGCTTTATCCATAAATGCAATCAGATTACAACAGTCTGTCAGCTGTTCATATACATATTAAGTGCAGCTACTCGCTCAGCACATAAATTCATAACTCCGCTGCAGCTTTCAATGCAAAAGCCTGTGAATATCTCTCCGTTTTCAGCTTCCAGAGCGCATACAACGTGATGAGCCATAACAAACGGAGATACATCTTCAGGATGGTACTCCTGCTTTGCTTTTTCGCATAATTTGTTCCAAATATCCATATTTCAATCTCTAATTAAATGTATTTTCAAGTATTGTTAAAGTTCTATAATCAACATTCAATTCTGCTGTTATGCCATAAGGTAAAATACATCTCGGCTGACAATGACCAAAGTTAAGATTATACATAACGGGAACATTTGTACCTTTGAACACTTCTTTATATACAACCTTATATTCATCATAATAAATTTCATCGAAGGGTTTGCCGACAATCAAACCGTTGATTTGATTGAATATACCTTTATTCATAAAGAAATCGAGCATTGTTTTAAGCATTTTAGGTGAAGACTTTACTTCACTTGTTTCAAGAAACATAATTTTGCCTCTCCAATCCTCAACATTTGGCAAGATATCGTATTTATTTAGCACGTCAAATTCATCTGCGTATCTGCAACTGTTGTAGGCTTCGTAAATGCTCTCAATACAACCGCCGAGCAACTGTCCTGTTACAACTCCACTACCGTTTAAAATCTCGTAACCGAAATTTTCTTTAGTAGATTTTCTAGGTTTTCCAATTTCTTCTTTTCCATAGCTTTTTCTGTCATAATAAACAGTATCAGAGGACTTTATTTCAAAACTTCCACTGCAATTAAAGAAAAGCTCAAAGTATTCTTTGGTGTATGGAAGCATATCATTATCAAGCTCCGCAAGATCGCATAAAATATTAGGACCATAAAAGGTACTCATACCGATTTTATGAAACATCAGGTGGTTGATTGTTGTGTCTGAAAACCCAGTGAAAATTTTCGGGTGTTTTCTAACATTCTCTATGAACTCTTTGTCATTCATGAGATATGGTGTAAGCTTGTATGTATCCACACCGCCGATTGAGCAAATTACGGCTTTTATGTCTTTATCTGAAAAAGCTAACTTCAAATCATCAGCACGCTTTTCAGGGTGATTTTTCAGATATTCAAAACCCTTTAAAGCATTTGGCATCACTACAGGCATTAAATCGTAACCTCTTAAGCGGTTTAATGCTATCTCTAATTCGTGCCTGCAAAAATCCTCGCCCATAATACCGCTTGACAAGGATACTATTGCTATTTTATCGCCCTTTTGTAATTTCTTTGGTTTTATCATAATAAGTTCACCTATATAATTTTCAAAATCTTACTTAAATTCTATCATAAAAGCTGGAATGTAGCAATTAATTTAAAAATCAAAACACTAAAAATATTGCATCAAATAACAAATCGAGAGTGTGGTTTATATCATAGTTGTTTTTGAAAATCTTCTTTTAATTGTTTCAAGATTTTCTTTAATCTTTTTTCTGCACCTTCGGCTGTCAGACCAACTCTCAATGACGCTTCACGGATTGTCATTTTCTCCTTGCTTTTCAGGCAGTCGGGACAGATACCAAATACTAACTCAATCAATCTTAAATCCTGTGGCTTGAGTTTGCTCAAAGCCGTTTTTAACTCTTCTTGCTGTTCGTTTTTGAAATATATTTCTTCGGGGGACAGTGTATCTATCTCAATATCAGTGATTGAAGAAATAAAATAATTTTCATTATCTTTATTGTGAATATCAAGATTGCTATTCTGCTTGAATTGAGTCGAAGCAATAATGCAGTTGCGAACTGTGTTCTTTGAAATATTCAATTCATTTGCAATGTCCGTGACCGCTTCTTCAAGAGGTTTGTCATTCGGTTGTTGCGAGTACAGCAATGCTACTTTCCTTAAATTCTGATACAGATTATCATTATTGATATGTACGTTACCGCAAACAGTACGGACATATTTGTGCCAAGCTTTGAGCGCTTTATATTTTATGAGTTGCAGTAAAGGTATATCCAAATTATAGCTTTGCAGTTCACACCACAGCAGAGAGGAAAAGATTTGTTTCAAGTCGTTAATTCTGTTATTATCCAAGCTGTATTTATTTATAAACAGTTGGGCATTTCTGTTGAGTACAGGCTCATAAAAATAGAGAAATTCATTAAAGTATTTTTCATAATTTGTTTCCTTGTAGCGTACAAAATAATCATTCAAGTTAGCAAGCCTGATTGGAACATAATCAAGCTGATACATTTTATTTTCCTTAATCTTTCATAGCCTCCTCATAAATTTTTGAAAGCTCCATATCTTTCTCGTATTGATTTTCGGCATAGTCAAAATCAACATTTGCTAAATTAAAATAATAATCAATAAGCTCCTTTGCCTTGGCAGATACATTCGCACTGTATTTGCTAAGGCTTTTATTTTTACGGATAGAATCGTAACGATTTTTCCATAGAACATAATATGGACTGTCGGATTTTCTCTGCTTTTTCATTTTCCTTTTTGTGACTTCCGGGTGCTTTGCTATATATGAACAAGGCACTCCGTACTCCTTATTTACCGTACTGCAATACAGTTGATTGCGAGCTGTGGTCATAAAGAAATATCTGTCGCAGATATCGCATCTCCAAAGATAGTGACCGTGAATGTAGCCTTCAAATAAATCCGTCATCAGAAAGTCTTTCAGATTATTGTAATAAACCTTCCGAAAAATCTTACTTGTTCCGTTTTCAGACTCAACTACCGGGATTATTGTTGCTCTCGTGCCGAATGGGTGGCTGTTAACGTCAAATATAAAATTCATATACGGATCGTTTATAAAATCATTGAACGCTTCTGCGAGTTCTGCTTTTGTTCGTGCGTTATTTTTTACTATTTTATTTGTAATCTGAAACACGACAGATGAATAATATTTTACTTCCTTTACAGCTGATGAAATAAAGAAACCGATTAAGAAAGCCGTTTCTAAATCAACAGATGCTTTGACTAACTCATCTAATTTTTCTGAAATCTTTATTCTATATTCATTCTTTGCGAATCGTTCATATTCCTCATAAAGCTTGATTTTCTCTTCCGTAAAAAGCTTATTTATTTTCTCTTTACATTTCTTGATATCAAACATTTTAAAAATTTCATATTGACTCAAAACATCAATAGCTGAAATTATTTTTGAATGATAATCTAAAAATTCAGTTCTGTTAAAATCCTTATTTAATAATTCTTCTGTGAAATTTTTTAAATCTTCAAAAATACTTTCATCAATAAAGCGACTATCGGTATCCATTACAAGAAAACTTGTGTAACCGATAGGATATTCTTTATCGCTGATTGCAAACTTATCTTTTCTATATGTGACGCTAAAAAGATTAGTTGTATTCAGCTTTTTCAGTACATTGTCCTTAAAGTCCATAGTATCAACTCCGTTTATATTATATCACTTTGAAAATAAAATCACAAGTGTATAGGAAAGCAAATTGTGTTGTCACGGACTTTTACGGTTTTTTGAAAATTTCTGACATTTATATATTGGGAGCAAAAAGCTTTCAATATTTTATGGAAGGAGTAGTTATAGTGCGTAACAACAAAAAGCTTACTGTCATTGACGGTGAAACATTAATGGATATGCGAATCAAGCCAATAAGCTTTTGCATAGACTCGCTGTTACCGCAGGGTGTATCTCTGCTCTGCGGTGCTCCGAAGATAGGTAAATCATGGTTAGTGCTTGACTGGTGCGTTCGCATAGCCAAAGGAGAGGAGGTGTGGAATTTTAAAACAGCGAAGGGAACTACCTTGTATCTTTGCCTTGAGGATAACCTGAGCAGAATCCAACAAAGACTAAATGAAATTACAGATGAAGTTCCGAACAATGTATTCTTTGCAACATCTTCGTGTTCGCTGTCGGACGGACTTGCAGAACAGATTGAAAGTTTTGTCGCAGAGCATAAAGATACGGTTCTGGTTGTCATAGATACATTTCTGATGATACGAAGTAAAAATAAGGATACTACTTACGCAAATGATTATCAGGAAATTGAGGAACTGAAAAGATTAGCGGACAAGCTGAAAATTTCTCTTCTGCTTGTACATCATCTGCGCAAGCAAGGTGATAATGATCCTCTGAATAAAATCTCAGGTACAACAGGAATCAGCGGTGCGGTTGATACAACATTTATTCTTGATAAGAGCAAACGCAGTCAGAACAACGCAACAATGATTTGCACGGGCAGGGATATTGAATACAGAGAGTTGGAACTGAACTTTTCAAAAGACAATCATATATGGGATTTAGTTTCGGACAGTGTAGAAAGTCCTGAAATACTTTTGCAGGATGAGATGATTCAGCTGATTGAGTTTATGAAAAAGGTAATAATCTTCAAAGGTACGAATACTGAATTCGCAGAAGAATATAATTCTTTCTGCCGTAAGGAAATCTCTGCAAAAGCGTTAAAACAGATGATGAATAAATGGCGTTACGAATTAGAGAGCAATAACATTTACTTTAGCTCATACAGAAGTAACGGTAAAAGGTTTGTAAATGTTCACTATATGCCCGATAGTGACTCAAGTGCCTTAAATGACGGAAATATTATTAGTGCCAAAACTTGCGTTTCTTTCGTCACTTGCGACCCTGACGAGCCGTGTCAGCCAATGTGAGCCGATTTGTGCGATTGTTTTGCTGAGGGCGAGAAAGCACCCGACTAAAAGCAAAAATCGAAATTTGGGCGAATTTACGGCAAAATTGTAACTTTATTTTTAGGAGCTGAGGTTGGGGCTTCATTTCCCGGACTTGTCCGGGGCAAGCAGAGCGCCCGGCTGTCCGCCGAACGCATAAAATCGAGCAAAGCCCGGACCCACATTAATACGGAGGTGCATAAAAATAGAAAATCGTAATAGAAATCAAACCTTAAGTATCAGATTAACTCAAGCTGAAAAATCTGCAATCTGTAAAAAGTCAAAGAAAGCTCATCTGACATTGACTGAATATATTTTGAAATCTTCATTGCATACCGAAATAAAAGTTATTGATTTACAACCGTTACTAGTTGAACTGAAAAGGATTGGAAACAATCTTAATCAGATAACAAGAAAGATAAACAGTGGTGCTTTTAATTCCTACAACTTTAGTGAGATGATTGCTATGCAAAGAAAAATCTATGACACAATCATAAAACTGTCGGAGAAAAAGTGATGGCGACCGTGACATATATTCGTGAGTCAAAACAATCAATCAGTGCGATGAAAGGTGTAATTGATTACTGTTGTCAGGACAAAAAAGTTTACGATGAAATTTTAAATCAAAGACTTATCAGCGGAATTAACTGTGACGGTGAGAATGTTTTTTCAGAATTCCTAGCAACAAAGAAATCGTATAAAAAGACGGACGGTATGAATTTCTATCAGTACGTTCAATCATTCTCACCCGAAGAAAATATTACTCCGCACCAAGCTCATGAGATAGCTATAGAGTTTGCCGAGAAAGCGTAGACAGGTTATGAAGTTTTAGTTGCCACTCATTGTGATGCACAGCATATCCATTCCCACTTTGTAATCAACTCTGTCAGCTTTGAGAACGGTAAAAAGCTTCGGCAGAATCCAAACACGCTTAATTCATTACGAGCATTGAGTGATGAAATCTGCAGACATCATAATCTTTCAACACTTGAACCTTACAGCAAGGACGGTATGAAAATCTCTACAAGAGAATACCGCACCGCAGTCAAAGGTCAGAGCTGGAAATTCAAACTGATGAATGACATAGACAAAGCTATGAACATAAGCGGAAGCAAGGAGGATTTCATAAACGCAATGTCAATTATGGGTTATTCGGTGACTTGGACTGATGGCAGGAAATACATCACCTATCAATGCCCGAATAAAATGAAGTGCAGAGATATTAAACTGCACAACGATAAATATTTGAAAGGAAGTATGGAAAATGAATTCAGATACAGGCAAGAACAATATTTTGGAAAGCCTCAAGCAGAGGAACAGCAACTCGCTGACAGCGATAGAGCTACTATCGGGAGAAACGAAAATGATTTCGATTCCATCACAGGTCAGGGAGGAAGAACTCACCCTGTTGAGAACGGCAATAACCTTTCAGCCGGAGCTGTACAATATGATTTCAAAAATCTCAACGGACGACCAGATGGTGCAATATCTGGAGAGAATTCTGGAAATCAACAAAGACAATATGGAATTGATCTCGAAGGGTTGTCAGGCGGAGCTGAAGAAAATTTCGGAACAGACTCTGAAAGAAATCAGGTCGGTGCAAACTCAGATGACAAAAACTATCGAACAGGCTGGGAAGAGTCAAGAAGAGTTTTTGAACAATACCTTGCGACAAGGTCGGGAGTTGGAATCGGCAATAGCGTCACAAGTGAAGAAGTCAACTCTGCTGACAACATTAAAATGGATAGCAATAACGGTGCTGTCCTCGGCAGTATCAACTCTCTTGCTGAATCACTTTCTCGGATAATTGATGATGAATCGGAAGATGAAGAAGAACGCAGAAAGAGAATTGTAGCCGAACAAAACGGCAGTGATATTGGTACTTTGCTTGGACTTACCGCCGGATTGATTGCAGGTGCAATATCAAAAAAAGAAAATATTGAATATGAAGATGAAGAATCAGGATTTAATATGAGCCTATAATCTTATCTATGAAAAGAGGATTTTATTATGTACAAATTTAGTATTAAAATTCCAGTGGTAAAGGAGTGATGATGGAAAAATAATTGAGCGTTGAGCCGTGTTGACTTATGGCACGCAAAGAAAATCCTATTATTGTTGAATCTGTTGATTTTGATTATGTAGGAACAGACGAGCAGTTTAATACTTTTCTGAAAAGTATAATCAAGGATTATCTTACAGAAAATAATCTGTTGCCCAATGACTATGGTGATAAATTTAATTTCAAAAAGTCAGCATAATAGCTGGATATTAGAAATGAGTTGTGATATGTTGTGGTTGCACCGAGGTGGTGTGACCACAACATTCAAATAACAAATGAGAGGAGAATGATTATGAAGGTGTGGCTGTATTACAGGCTATCAAGAGATGAAGATGCTGAACTCAATTCTCTTAACAATCAGCGAAACATTTTAGTAGAATATGCAAATGCAAATAATCACGAAATTGTAGGTGAGTCTTTTGATGATAATGTAAGTGGTATGCACTTCAATCGTGAGGGTATAAGCAAAATCTATGAACAGGTTGAGAATAAGGCGATTGATGCAATCATCGTGAAAGACTTATCCCGACTCGGCAGACACAGAACGCAGACGGCGATGTTTATTGATTACCTTCGTGAACACGATGTCAGGGTGCTGTCGGTTACAGAAAACATTGACACAAGCAATGAAGATGATGACCTGATGATAGGCTTCAAGGGGATTTTCAACGATATGTACGCTCGTGATATTTCAAAGAAAATCCGTGCAGGCTACAAGCAGAAACAGAAAAACGGAATTGTGATTACAGTACCGCTTGGATATTTTAAGGATAAGAACACCAATGAAATTTTAATAGTCGAGGAAGAAGCGGAGACTGTCAGAAAGATATTTGACCTCTACCTATTAGGCTACGGTTTAAAAGCAATAGCCAAAAAGCTGAATGATGAGGGCATAAAATCACCGCAGTATTATCAGAACAAAATGTATAACAAGAAACTTCCGAGTAACAAGCCTGAAATTACGGGTAGGTACTTATGGGTGAACACAACGGTAAAACGGATTTTGCAGAATGAGTTTTACATAGGAACCGTAACCTGTCACAAGACCTATACCAGTAAAATTAATCATATTAGGAAGGCTTTGCCCGAGGATGAACAATTTAAACACGAAAATTTTGCACCTGCCATTATCTCTAAGGATAAATGGGAACAGGTGCAATTTTTATTATCTTCAAAGCGAAGCAATAATGTCCGAGCGAGTTCAAGTAATCCTTGCCACCGATACACAGGACTGATAGAATGTGGTGACTGCGGTTGCACATTTGTATGCAAAAAGCGCAAGTGGAAAGATAAACCCGACCGCATAGAATACAACTGCAACGGCTATCATCGCTATGGCAAGGAGCACTGCACAGCACACAGGATTGATGAGGAATATTTAGACAAGTTAATTTATAATGAGCTTATGTCAATCAAGGATGAAGCACTTTCAAACTACAAATCAATAGAATCGGATGTCAAGAAATGGATGAGCAACAAGGGTACGGTTACTAATAAGCTGAAACAGCTCAATACAAGTCTTGAACAGCGTAAATCAGACCAAAAGAAAATCCTGCTTGAGAGAATCAGGGATAGGGAACACGCAGATATCTACACAGAAATGCTTGAAAAATGTGAATCAGATATTCAAAAGCTTGAATATGAAATCAAATCCATACAAGATTACAATTCCACAATCAAAAAGCGCAAAGCTGAAATGAAAGACAGCGTTCAAATCATTGAAGAAATTATAAAAGATGAGGCAATCAGCGATGCAAACCTCAGGTTGCTTGTAGATAAAATAATAATCTTTGAAAAAGATAAAAAGATGAGTATCAAAATCAAGTTAAATGCAAAATTTCAACGACATAAGGATTGTTATAATGATAATGGAATAGTTTTAGAAAAGATATTTATAAAAATAAAGCAAAATTATTGACACGATGTTGCTTTTGATTATATAATTTTTTATGGTGATAAAATGATAAAAGTTGCATTTTGTGATGATGAAACTAAAATTTTAGAGGATTTATCTGTAAAGATAAAGAAAGAATTTGAAAAGATTAATTGTGAAATTGATTTATATACAACAGAAAACTCAATAAGGCTTCTTGAATATCTGAAAAGTTGCCCTGTTGATATTCTGTTTTTGGATATTGATATGCCTACAATCAGCGGTATGGATATTGCAGAAGCTTTGCTCAACAGCAAAATAAAAACACTACTTGTATTTGTTACCGGTCAGGATGCGCTCGTGTATAAATCCTTTAAATATCATCCGTTTGGTTTTATAAGAAAGGCATTTTTTGACGATGAAATCACCGGGGTTGTAAAAGGCTTGGTTGAGGAAATACAAAAAAGCTCTGATACATTCTTGTTCAAAACTAACGACGGATTTAACAGAATCAAGCTTAAGGATATTCTATATTTTGAATCCGAGTCAAATTATCTTAATTTGCATACTGCAAATACTGTTTGCAAATTCAGAAGTACCCTTTCGGCAATTGAAAAGGAGCTTTCTGCAAAGGGATTTATCCGCACTCATAAAGGCTTTCTTGTGAATCAGGAGCATATCTTTTCAGTTAAATCTGAGAATATTGTTCTCAGCAACAATGTCGTCCTGCCAATCGGCAGAACAAACAGAGATGTAATAAAAGCTCGCATAATGAGGTATATGAGATGATCGGAAAATATAAAAAGCTCAAGCAGGATTTTGAAAATCTTGAAAAGGAATATTCAAGAGAGGTTACCAAAAATCTCGACTTGCAGTACGAATACGATAATCTGAAAGCTGATTATACAAACGAAACGATTCAGCGTGCGGAAATTGAGAGGCTTCATGAAAACACACGAAGGCTGAAGCACGATATGAAAAATCATATTATGGTGTCTGTATCGTATATTAACAACGGAGAGATTGAACAGGCTAAGAATTATCTTTCAGATGTGCTTGATAATCTGAATAAAACCTATTCCTACATTCAGACTGGTAATTCTGTTATGAATTATATTATCAATTCTAAGCTTGAAAAGGCACATAGCAAGGGAATTGGATTTAAGGCAGAAATTGAAAATCTTCCCTTTGAAAAAATGGGAAGTGTTGATTTTTCTGCATTACTTTCAAATATACTTGATAATGCCGTTGAAGCAAGTGAAAAGACTACCGATAAGTTTATCTATGTTGCGATTCTCAAAAAGCGTGCTTATGATACAATTCTCGTAAAAAACAAGATTGATAACTCCGTGCTTGAAACAAATCCTGAGCTTAAATCATGTAAAAATAATACTGAACAACACGGCTACGGAATAAAACAGATAAAGACAATAGCCGAAAAATATGATGGTATAGTTGACATTTATGAAGAGGACAATATGTTCTGCGTGAATGTGATGATACCTAGCTGAATCAGACTGTTTCAAATGAAGCAGTCTTTTTTATTTGACAGGAAACTGCATATAAGTAAGCTGTCAGGAAAAACAAAAAAGCCAATTCCTTTTTCAAAATTTGTGTCAAGGCTCTTGCTTTTTGTCACAGCTCAGAAGCAGTTTATCCCAAATGGATTGTAAATTATCAAGTATATGTTTATTATTAATTTAGGTGAAGAAAATGATTGTAGCAAAAAACTTAAGCAAGGAATTTCACAATAATATCAAAGCGGTGAATAATCTTTCGTTTCATATTAAGAAGGGCGAAACAGTCGGACTTATAGGCGCAAACGGCGCAGGCAAAACAACACTTATAAAACTTATTTCAGGCTTGTTAAAACCAGATGGTGGCTTTGTCAGGATTTTTGGGGATAATCCCCTTGCCAGAAAAGCTAAAAACGGTCCGTTTATGGGTGTAGTGTCAGGTCAGAGAACCTCAGGAACCTATGATAACGGCAGGGGTGCAAACACCGCGACCTTGCAGGAGAATTTAACGGTTGAACTGAATATGGAACTTGTTAAGGCAATTTACAGGATTCCCGATGACAGATATAATAAAAAGCTTTCTGAGCTTACAGACGCTCTTGGTTTAAACTCTTTTATAAAATACCGTGTTGACCAGCTTTCATTAGGTCAGCGTATGCGTGCAGAAATAGCTGTCGTACTGCTCTATGAGCCTAAGCTTCTTATACTTGACGAACCGTTTATCGGGGTTGACCTGATAGCCAAGGAATCAATAAGGCAAATTTTTCAAAAAATGTTCAAGAATAAGAACACAACAATAATTCTAACCACACACAATGTAGAAGAAATTGAGAAAATCTGTGAACGGGTAATCTTAATAGATAAAGGCAGTATGGTTTATAACGGAAGCTTTGACCGTATAAAGTATTCTCACGCAAGTATCAATTTACTAAGTGCAGAACTTACAGATAAAATTCCCGATATGCAGGATTTGCCCGTGACTAAATACACGATTGAAAATAAAAAAATTACCCTATGGTACGACAGCAAGGTTATCAGCACCAAAGATTTAACCGCCTACATCTTATCACAGTGTAAGGTTAAGGATTTGCTGATAAGAAAACCTACTGTTGAAGAAATTATCAGAAATATATATGAGGAGGGCTCAGAGTGAGTAAAACTATAATTGATGTTCAGAACATAAGCAAAACCTTTAAAATCACAAAGAGAAAAACAGGTTTCAGGGGTGCGTTAGCAAATATATTTCATCCTGAACACGAATACAAGAAAGCAGTAAACGACATCAGTTTTAATATAAAAGAGGGTGAGATGGTAGGCTTTATCGGACCAAACGGAGCCGGAAAGTCAACTACCGTCAAAATGCTTTCAGGTATTCTGTACCCGGATAGCGGAAATATAAATATCGCAGGATATATTCCTCACAAACAACGTAAGGAATATGTTGCTAATATCGGTGTTGTGTTTGGTCAGAAATCGCAGATTTCGTGGGATTTATCACCGCTTGACAGCTACGAGGTTATTAAGCATATCTATAAAATTCCCGACAAGAAATATAAAGAGAATATTGAACGCTTTACAGAGCTTCTTGATATGCAGAAATTCATTTATCAGCCTGTTCGACAGCTTTCACTTGGTCAGCGAATGAGGGCAGATATTGCGGCGGCACTTCTTCACTCGCCTAAAATAGTTTTCTTTGATGAGCCGACAATCGGAATTGATGTTGTGGGTAAGGAAAAAATCCGCAGTTTTATAAAAACTCTTAATAAAACTGATAACATCACTATGATTTTTACAACTCACGATATGCAGGATATTGAAAAGACCTGTGAACGCCTGATAATTATTGATGACGGAAAAAAGCTATATGACGGAAGCCTTGACGCTATAAAAAGCAATTATGTTTCATCAAGAATCATCGAAGCAGAGTTCGAACAGTTGCCTGAAAAAATTGATATTCCTGATGTTACTGTCAGTGATGTTGATAAAAACAGAATGAAAAAGTTCATCACATTTGATACCAGCAAAATAGGCATAAATTCGTTGATGAGCACCTTGCTCAACAATTACAATATCAAGGATATCTCAGTAAAAGAGCCTGAAATTGATGCGATAATCAGTGATATTTATCAGGGTAAAATTATTGTACATTAAGTACGGAGGTGCAAAATGAGTACTTACATACAATTTGCCGCCATTAAATTCAGGAATAATATGGCTTACCGTTTTGAGTACATAATGGGGATTCTGAATACTGTTCTGAATTTTTTGGTGTATTGGTGTATATACAAGGCTTTGTATGGCGGCGCTAATGAGATTGACGGAATTACCTTTTCAATGGTAACTACAAACTTTATAATTTCGCTCGGACTTACAAATGCTTTTTCAAAAAATGAAATGTTTTTGCAGGATAAAATCAAACAGGGAACAATAGCAAACGAACTTCTTAAGCCTGTGAATTTTAAATTCAGAATGCTGTTTGAGGATTTGGGTGACGGCTTTTTTAAAGTGCTTTTCAATTTCCTGCCGGCTGTGATAATTGCAATGCTTTTTACTGAAATGGAACCTCCCGCTGGAATTCTCGGTTTTATTCTCTGCCTTGCCAGTGCAGTGCTGGGATATATTGTATTGTGGTATATCAGCTTTATTGTTCAGACTCTGGCTTTCTGGCTGTTTAATGTCTGGGGGGTGATAACAATAAAAAATGTAATAGTAAATATTTTCTCGGGTGCTTTACTTCCGCTTTGGTTTATGCCGGAGCCTGTTCTGAATATTATAAAATTCACACCGTTTGATTCTATTTTCTTCACACCTGTTCAGCTGTATCTCGGACAACTTCAAGGATATGAAATACTGATGAATTTTGGCAGACAGGTTTTGTGGATAGCAATACTTTATTTTATCGGCGAGCTTTTGTGGAATAAAGGAATCAAAAGACTTGTAGTACAGGGAGGTTAAGTTATGAAAGATATAGTTTCTCTGTTTTTAGCTTATGCAAAATCAGGTATAAAAACACGCTTTCAATATAAGCTTGACTCCGTAGTTTCGTCTTTTGCCGTGTTTTTCAGAGAAGCGGCAGGAATTATTGCAATGTATTTTGCTTTGCTTAAATTTGATACAATCAATAACTGGAATATAAACGAGCTTATGTTTCTGTTCAGCTTGATTTTTATTACATATGGCATTTTTATTGTCTTTTTTATGGCTTTGCGGGACTTTTCCGACTGGATAAAGCACGGTGATATAGACAGAGTAATGGTAAGACCTCATGGAATACTCACTCAACTTGTGATGTGCGGTGCAGACTGGCTTGCAGCACTCGGTCACGGAACATTGGGCATTACTCTTTTTATTTTGTCAGCTAATAATGTGGGCGTAGAATGGAACGCAGTAACTATTCTGTACTATGTTATTTCAATCGCAAGCGGTGTTCTTATACAAGGAGCAGTTTTTCTGTTTTTCTCAGCAATCAGCATTTATTTTATAGAAACACAGAGCTTAAAAGAAATTATGTACTGGAATCTGAGAAAATTTGCCGGTTATCCCATTAGCATCTATAATAAGTTTATACAATCACTTCTTATATTTGTAGTGCCCTTTGCATTTGTGAATTACTTTCCAGCACAGTTCTTGTTGCGCAAGCCTGATATGGCGACATATCCCGGATGGTTTATGTATATTTCACCGTTTGTAGGAATCATACTTTATATCATTGCTTACTTTTTCTGGAAGTTCAGTATGAGATATTATAAAAGCACCGGTAATTAAGATTTATATTAAAAATATAAAATGGCAGACGCATAACATTAGCAAGTTTCAATTTAGCGATTATAGCTAAATTGAAGTGTGAAGATTTGTGCAATACAAACTACAAAATCATCACCTTATGTTATGCGTCTGCCAACTTTATTTTTTGCTCAAAAACAAGAAAAAGCCCAATAAAATCGGACTTTTCAGGGTGGTGCGGGCGACAGGACTTGAACCTGCACATCGGTTGACACTAGAACCTAAATCTAGCGCGTCTGCCAATTCCGCCACGCCCGCACGTGTGTATTTCAACAAGATAAACTTGCGAAAATCAAAATATTAAATTGTTTCACAAAGGGAGCGTGACCAAAATCTTGCGTGTCTGCCAATTCCACCACACCCGCATAGGTGCTCTTAATTTTTACACGGCATAGCAAACCGAGGCGGAGCTAATCGCTTAATCCGCAATGAGATTATTATAACAGATTTATTTTTAAAAATCAAGAGAATTTTAAATTTCATTTTGCACGAATTTCGTACGAAAAAGTATGTGACAGGTTTTAAGGTGAATATAATGCTTTTTGCTATAAGCATATCTATAAATTTTTTGGAATCAATATCTTAGTATTGACAATATACCATACGGGGGTATATAATAAATATACCCTTATAGGGTATGAAAGTATAAAGGACTGATTTTATGGCATGTGAAAATTGTCACAGTAATAAAACAAAGCAAAGAAGCGAGAAAGAGTACAAGGCTCTCATCAATCGTCTTAACCGCATAGAGGGGCAGATAAGGGGTATTAAAGGTATGCTTGAGAAAAATGCCTATTGCACCGATATTATGGTTCAGGTTTCTGCCGTTAATGCGGCGCTCAATTCATTTAATAAAGAGCTGCTTGCAAATCATATCAAAACCTGTGTGGCGGAGGATATTCGCAACGGTAAAGACGAAACAATTGACGACCTTGTCGCAACCTTGCAAAAGCTTATGAGGTAGGTGCTTTTGATGAAAAAATTTAATGTTACGGGAATGAGTTGTGCTGCTTGCAGTTCCCGTGTTGAAAAAGCGGTTTCAAAGGTTGAGGGCGTACAGTCCTGCTCGGTAAGCCTGCTTACAAATTCTATGGGAGTAGAGGGCAGTGCAAGTGACGAGAGCATAATCGCAGCCGTTGAAAAGGCGGGTTACGGTGCGAGTGTGGCAGGCGCAGAGAAAAAACAGTCTGACGAAACCGATCAATTGAAAGATAAAGACACTCCTGTTCTTATGCACAGACTTATTGCATCTGTCGGTTTTCTTGCAGTGCTGATGTATATATCTATGGGACATATGATGTTGGGTTGGCCTTTGCCAAACTTTTTTACAGACAACCACATCGCTATGGGACTTGTTCAGCTGTTGCTATGCGTTATAATAATGGTGATTAACCAAAAATTTTTTATAAGCGGGTTTAAAGGCCTGATTCACCGTTCACCGAATATGGACACGCTTGTTGCCCTCGGCTCGGGTGCATCGTTTGTGTACAGTGTATATGCACTTTTTGCTATGACCGATGCACAGGTAAAAGGCAATGCTGAACTTGTTATGAGTTATATGCACGAGTTCTATTTTGAATCGGCGGCAATGATTCTTACGCTGATTACGGTGGGAAAAATGCTTGAGGCTCACTCAAAAGGTAAGACGACAAATGCGCTCAAGGCACTTTTGAACCTTGCACCTAAGAAGGCTACATTGCTTATTGACGGCAAAGAAACCGAGGTTACCGTTGACAAGGTAAAAAAAAGCGATGTTTTTGTAGTTCGTCCGGGTGAGAGTATTCCTGTTGACGCTGAAATCACAGACGGCAGTACGGCTGTTGACGAGTCGGCTCTTACAGGAGAGAGTATTCCTGTAGATAAAGTTGTCGGTGACACTGTTTCGGCAGGTACTATCAATAAATCAGGCTTTATTAAATGCAGTGCAACGGCTGTAGGAGAAGACACTGCGCTTTCTCAAATTATTAAAATGGTTAGCGATGCTGCGGCTACAAAAGCGCCTGTCGCTAAGATTGCCGATAAGGTATCGGGTGTGTTCGTGCCTGTTGTAATTGTTATTGCTGTTGTTACTATTGCCGTATGGCTTTTGTGCGGTCAGACTGTAGGTTATGCGCTTGCAAGAGGTATATCGGTTCTTGTAATCAGTTGCCCGTGCGCACTCGGACTTGCCACACCTGTTGCTATTATGGTCGGCAACGGAATGGGCGCAAGAAAAGGTATTCTCTTTAAAACCGCAGCGTCCCTTGAAGAGACAGGTAAAACTCAAATTGCCGTACTTGACAAGACGGGTACTATCACTAAGGGCGAACCAAAGGTTACCGATATTATTCCGTTTGAAATCACAGAAAATGAACTTTTAAAATATGCATATTCAATTGAAGTCAAAAGTGAACATCCGCTTGCAAAAGCGATAATCGTAAAAGCGGAGGAGCTTTCTTTAAATCCGTATGAAGTTACAGATTTTAAGGCTGAATCGGGTAACGGATTGTCTGCCGAATACAACGGTAAAAGGATTATCGGCGGCAGTAAAAAGTATATTTCTTCACTTATAAATATTTCAAATGATATTTCAAGCAGAGCAGACAGTCTTTCTAAGGAAGGAAAAACACCTCTGTTCTTTATGAAAGGCGATAAGCTGTTAGGTATAATTGCCGTTGCCGATGTAATAAAAGAGGAAAGTCCGAAGGCTATTAAACAATTACAAAATATGGGCATTAAGGTTGTAATGCTCACGGGCGACAATGAGAGAACAGCTAAGGCTGTAGGAAAACTTGCAGGTGTTGACGAAGTTATTGCAGGCGTTATGCCTGACGGTAAAGAAAAAGTTGTTGCCGAACTCAAAAAGCAGGGCAAGGTTCTTATGGTCGGCGACGGTATAAATGACGCACCTGCGCTTACAAGAGCGGATATAGGTATGGCAATCGGTTCGGGTACGGACATTGCAATTGATGCCGCCGATGTTGTTTTTATGAAGAGCAAACTTACGGATGTTCCCGCAGCGGTAAGACTTAGCCGCAAAACATTGAGAAATATCCACGAAAATCTTTTCTGGGCATTTATCTATAATGTTATCGGTATTCCGCTTGCGGCAGGCGTTTGGATTCCGTTGCTCGGCTGGCAGCTTAATCCGATGTTCGGTGCAGCGGCAATGAGCCTGTCGAGTTTCTGCGTTGTAACCAATGCTCTAAGGCTGAATTTCTTTGACATTACAAATCCAAAGAAAGACAGAAAAATAAAATATAAATCAAAAAAGGATGATAATGCTATGACAAAGACAATGAAAATTGACGGTATGATGTGTTCACACTGCGAGGGCAGAGTAAAACAAAGTCTTGAGGGACTTGCACAGGTAAGTCAGGCAGAAGTAAGCCACGAAAAAGGCACAGCTGTTGTAACACTTACCGCAGAAGTTTCAAACGATGTACTCAAGAAAACTGTCGAAGACCAGGGATACAATGTAATTTCAATTTCATAATTTTATTTGCAGATGTCGATTTAAACGGCATCTGCAAATTTTTTGCAAAAAATTTTAAAAAACTATTGACTTAAAGTCAGCTTTAACAGTTATAATATCTTTATAAAATTTACAGGAGATGTTATTATGTATATTGAAAAAATTAATTCACCTCAAGATGTAAAAGCACTCAATACGGAAGAAATGAAACAGCTTGCACAGGAAATGCGTACAGTCCTCATAAAAAAGTTAAGTATCCACGGCGGACACTTCGGCCCTAACCTCGGTATGGCGGAGGCTATTATAGCATTGCATTATGTGTTTAATTCACCTGTTGACAAGTTTGTCTTTGATGTATCGCATCAGAGTTACTGCCACAAAATTCTTACAGGCAGAAAAGAAGCATTCATTTTTGAAGATAAGTATGACGATGTTTCAGGCTATACAAATCCTGACGAAAGCGAGCACGATTTATTTAATATCGGTCACACCTCAACATCTGTCAGCCTTGCGTCGGGTCTTGCAAAGGCAAGAGATTTAAACGGCGGCAAGGAAAATGTAATTGCCGTAATCGGCGACGGTTCGTTAAGCGGCGGTGAGGCTCTTGAGGGTCTTGATTATGCAGGAGAGTTTGACGGCAACTTTATTATTGTTGTAAACGATAACGATATGTCTATCGCCGAAAATCACGGCGGACTTTATAAAAATCTCAAACTTTTAAGAGATACGGACGGTAAAGCCAAATGTAACCTCTTTAAGGCAATGGGACTTGACTATGTATTTGTCAAGGACGGCAACGATATTGAACAGCTTATTTCAGCTTTTGAAAGCGTAAAAGACATTGACCACCCTGTAGTCGTTCATATTTGCACACAAAAGGGTAAGGGTTATGCTCCTGCCGAAAAGGACAAAGAGAATTGGCACTGGTGTATGCCGTTTGACATTGAAACAGGCAGATCTAAATTTGAATTTGACGGCGAAAGCTATGATGATATTACGGTAAATTATCTTCTTGATAAGATGAAGAACGATAAGAGCGTTGCTGTTATTACTTCGGGTACTCCTGCTGTTGCAGGCTTTACAAAGGACAAGCGTGACATTGCAGGCAAGCAGTTTATTGATGTAGGCATTGCCGAGGAGCACGCAGTAGCCCTTGCTTCGGGTATGGCAAAAAACGGCGCTAAACCTGTTTACGGTGTTTACAGTTCATTTATACAGAGAACATATGACCAGATTTCACAGGATTTATGTATTAATTCAAACCCTGTTACAATTATTGTTTTTGCTGCGACAGTATTCGGTATGAACGATGTAACTCACCTCGGTATCTACGATATTGCAATGCTTTCAAATATTCCGAACCTTGTATATCTTGCACCTACTTGTAAGGAAGAATATCTTGCTATGGTTGAATGGAGTATGTCGCAGAGAAAGTACCCTGTTGCAATCAGAGTACCGGGCAACGGAGTTGTTTCAAATCCGAATTACAAACCGATTGACTTTGACAACCTTAACAAATACAGCGTCACAAAAGAAGGCGGCAAGGTTGCAATTCTCGGACTCGGCACATTCTATCAGCTCGGTGAAAGTGTTGCCGATGAAATTAAAAAGCAGTACGGTATTGACGCTACCGTTGTAAATCCTGTTTACATTACAGGTACGGACAAAGACTTGCTTGCAGAACTTGCAAAAACTCACGATGTTGTAATTACACTTGAGGACGGTATTCTTAACGGCGGTTTCGGCGAAAAAATTGCAAGATTTTACGGTAAATCTGATGTCAAAGTATTTAACTACGGTTTAAAGAAAGAGTTTCTCGACAGATATGACTATAATGAAGTTCTTGCCGAAAATCATCTCACCAAAGAGCAGATTTGCGAGGATATTAAAGATTTTATCTGATTTAAGTTGACAATTGCAATCAAATAGTATTAAAATATTAGGGCAGAGTTTTTCTGCCCTGATTTTTATTTTAGGAGTTTTTATGAATTTAACCTACGAACAAAACAAACGCTATTCAAGACAGCTTGTAATGAAAGAGATAGGAGAGAGCGGACAGAAAAAGTTGCTTTCTTCAAGCGTACTTGTAATCGGTGCGGGCGGTCTTGGCTCACCTGCGCTTATGTATCTTGCAAGCGCAGGAGTAGGCACAATTGGCATTGCAGACGCCGACGAAGTTGATGTGTCTAATCTGCAAAGACAGGTTATACATAACTGTGCCGATATAGGCAAAGCAAAAGTTGAATCGGCTAAGGAAAAAATAAATAAGTTGAATCCCGACGTTAATGTCAAAACCTACAAAACATATGTGAACAGTGAAAATATAGCCGAGCTTATCTCTGATTATGATTTTGTGCTTGATTGCACCGATAATTTCGGCAGTAAGTTTTTGATTAACGATTACTGTGTAAAGGCGGAAAAGCCGTTTTGTCATGCAGGCGTTGTCGGTTTTGAAGGTCAGCTTATGACATATATTCCGCACAAATCACCGTGCTACCGATGTGTTTTTGAAGAAGAACCGAAAGCGGGCGATGTACCTCTTCCAAAGGAGGTAGGAGTTATAAGTGCGGCTTGCGGAGTAACAGGCAGTTTGCAGGCAATGGAGGCAATAAAGTTTTTACTCTCAAAGGGTGAACTTTTATGCGGCTATATGCTTATTTATAATGCTTTAAATGCGTCTTTTCGCAAAATAAAACTCCCGAAACAAAACCCGAATTGCAAGGCTTGCGCAAAGCAGGCATAATAAAAATATAGGAGAAATTATGAATATCAGAGAATACCTTAAAAAGAGCAAGCTGATTGCAGACGGCTCTTTCGGCACATACTATTCCCAAAAATATAAAACGGTCGATATTCCCGAATATGCAAATATTACCGCTCCGCAGAGAATATCGGAAATTCATACCGAGTATATAAACAGCGGTGCAAAACTTATCAGAACCAACACTTTTGCGAGCAATACATACTCTCTTGACTGCTCAATCGAAAAGGTTAAGGAAAATATAAAAGCGGCTTACAAAATTGCAAAAGAAGCGGTTGAGCAGAGCGGAAAAGAAATATTTATCGCAGGCAATATCGGTCCTGTTCCCGCAGTTTTTCAGCCTGATTTTGAGGCTGTGGAAGAAGAATACTATCAGATTGCGAATACTTTTATAGATGAGGGCGCAGATATTTTATGCTTTGAAACCTTTACACAGTCCGAACATATTATGCCTGCAATAAAGAGAATTAAAGAGGAATGTAATCCGTTTATAATTGTGCAGTTCTGCGTGAATCAGTACGGTTACAGTGAGGCGGGCGAAAGTGCGGAAAGGCTTGTTAGCGAAACTGCATTTTCAAAATGCGTTGACGCCGTAGGTCTTAACTGCGGTGTAGGCCCTGCCCATATGCAGCAGATATTGTCAAGAATTAATCTTAACAACAATTGTTTTGTCACGGCTATGCCAAATGCCGGTTATCCTTTACTTGTGCGCAACCGTGTAAAATATGCTGATAATCCGATATATTTTGCGTCTAAGGTAAATGATATGGCTTTGCTCGGAGCGGATATTATCGGCGGTTGCTGTGGTACAACACCTGATTACATAAGAGAAGTTGCAAAAACCGTTGACCTTACACCTACCGTAAAATCGGATGAAACTTCCGCAAACAACGAAAACGAAAAGCCTGTTATAAAAAAGAGCTTTTTCAGAAATGCCGACGGTACAATTAAAGATAAAAAACTTATTGCGGTAGAACTTGCTCCGCCTTTCGGCGCAGATGACAAAAAACTGCTTGAGGCAGCACATATGCTCAAAGGTCTTGGAGTAGATGTACTTACATTTCCCGATTCTCCTTCGGGCAGAACAAGAATCGACTCTGTGCTTATGGCGCAGAAAGTCAAGAATGTAACGGGTTTTGAGGTTATGCCGCACATCTGTTGCCGTGACAAAAACGCCATTGCCATGCGCTCAACTTTTCTTGGCGCAAGTATAAACGACATTAATAATTTTCTTATCATAACAGGTGACCCTATCCCCGTTATGGCAAGACAAGTAGTAAAGTCTGTGTTTAATTTCGACTCCGTGGGTCTTATGCGCATTGCCGATGAAATGAACAGCGAGGCATTAAAAGACAGTCCGCTCACTTACGGCGGCGCTATAAATCAGAGCAGACGAAGAATAGAATCGGAAATTAAGCGTGTGCAAAAGAAAATGGAGGCAGGCGCAGAATTTTTCCTTACTCAACCTGTATTTACAGCAGAAGATGCCGAGCGTTTGCGCAGAGTAAAAGAAGAAACGGGTGCAAGAATTTTGTGCGGAATTATGCCGTTGGTCAGCCGAAAAAATGCTCTGTTTATGAAAAACGAAATTTCGGGAGTTAATGTTACTGATGAAGTTATTGAGCGTTATCCCGAAAACGCCGACCGTGAAGACGGCGAAAATGTAGGTGTTGAACTTGCAAAAGAAATGATTGCGGCTACAAGAGATTTTGCGGACGGTTATTATTTTTCTTTCCCGTTTAACCGAACATATTTGCTCAAAAGAATTATAGAAGAACTCTAAGATAAAATTTATGTAAAACCCTATAAATTTCTTGACAAAATATTAGTTTTGGTTTATTATAAATTTGTTGTAAGAGTATATCTTACTTAATTTAGCGTGAAAAAGATTTCTGTTTTCATGCAAATATATGACCACTTGCATATGTAAGTTAAGCCCATACGGACAGGCGGGTCAGCTGCCGAGCGTGGCGCAAGCCACATTATTGATTGAGTTAAAAGCTCAAATTTTATAAGTCGATTACTTATCATCAGTGCAACAGCACATCACTTGTGAAACGGTCAATAAGAGCAGAACGGTATATTTGCTACATTAGCTCTGAAAACGGAATTCTTCTATTAACTGTCGGCATAAGCTACAGAGAATAAATCATATATCCGTTATTTAACAGGTGGTGCATTGTGCCGCCTGTTTTTTGTTGCATTATTTTTGATAAGCCGAAAGGGTAATGTAAATGGATATAAACACACAAAAGAAAGCCCCCTTGTATGAGGCTCTGCAAAAATTTCGCAAACAAAGGGTAGTGCCCTTTGATGTGCCGGGACATAAAAGAGGAAGAGGAAATCACGAACTCGTTGAACTTCTCGGCGAAAAATGCGTAGGTCTTGATGTAAATTCAATGAAGCCGCTTGATAATCTCTGTCACCCCGTATCGGTAATTTTGGAGGCGGAACAGCTTGCGGCGGATGCATTCGGCGCAGGTCATGCATTTTTTATGGTCGGAGGTACAACTTCCGCAGTGCAGAGTATGATTTGGTCTGTATGCAAAGCAGGCGATAAAATTATTTTGCCGAGAAATGTGCACAAAAGCGTTATTAATGCTCTTGTGCTCTGCGGTGCGGTGCCTGCATATGTAAATCCCGATGTTGACAAAAAAATCGGAATAGCGCTCGGTATGGAACTTTCTCAAGTTGAAAACGCAATCAAAGAAAATCCCGATGCCGTTGCTATTCTTGTAAATAATCCGACCTACTACGGTATTGCGTCCGATTTAAAAGCAATTGTAAAACTTGCGCATGCTCACGGTATGAAAGTGCTTGCAGACGAGGCTCACGGCACACATTTCTATTTCGGTGAAGATTTGCCTGTATCGGCTATGGAGGCCGGCGCAGATATTGCGGCGGTGTCTATGCATAAATCCGGCGGAAGTCTTACGCAAAGCTCACTGCTGCTTACAAACAAAAATGTACGCTGGGAGTATGTGGCTCAAATTATAAATCTTACTCAAACCACAAGTGCAAGCTATCTGCTTATGTCAAGTCTTGATATTTCAAGAAGAAACCTTGCCTTGAGAGGAAAAGAGTCGTTCGGTAAAGTAATGAAAATGGCTGAATATGCCCGAAACGAGATAAACGAAATCGGCGGTTACTACGCTTACGGCAGAGAGCTTAACAATGGCAGCAGCGTGTTTGATTACGATGTAACCAAACTTTCAGTTTACACAAGAGATATAGGGCTTGCCGGAATTGAAGTTTACGACTTACTGCGTGACGAATACGATATTCAGATAGAATTCGGCGATATAGGCAACATACTTGCCTATATTTCAATCGGAGACAGAATACAGGACATTGAAAGACTTGTAGGTGCGCTTGCCGATATTAAAAGGCTTTATTCAAAAGACAATGCAAAAATGCTTAGTATGGAGTACATTCCGCCTATTGTATCGGCAACACCGAGAGATGCGTTTTATGCAGACAAAGAAATGTTGCCTATTGAACAGACGGCAGGAAGAATTTGCAGTGAATTTGTTATGTGCTATCCGCCCGGAATACCGATTCTTTCCCCGGGTGAAATGATTACAGATGAAATTATAGAGTATATTAATTACGCAAAAGCAAAAGGCTGCTCAATGCAGGGTACGGAAGACCCGTATATTGAAAAACTTAATGTATTGAAATAAAGTTTTTTAAGGTTACTAATAATGCGTTTTGTAAAAAACGAACCAAAGGAGTGTTTATATGGAATTTTGGTTTTCTGAAAGACATACCGATAATGTTGAGCTTTCTATAAGAGTTGAAAAACAGCTATTCAGTGGCCAGAGTGATTTTCAGCGAATTGATGTTTTTGATTCTGTGGAGTTTGGCAGATTTCTTACTTCAGACGGTAATGTGATTTTCAGTGAGAAAGACGAGTTCACCTACGACGAGATGATTGTTCATGTGCCTATGGCGGTTCATCCGAATGTAAAAAAGGTGCTTGTAATCGGCGGCGGCGACGGCGGTGTTGCCAGAGAGCTTTCACATTATGAAGAGATTGAAGTTATAGATGTTGTTGAGCCTGACGAGATGTTTGTTGAGGTGTGCAAGGAATATTTCCCCGACAACTCAAAGGGTCTTGAAGATAAAAGAGTAAATATATATTATCAGGACGGTTTAAGGTTTTTAAGAACAAGTCATAACGAATATGATTTAATTATAAATGACGCTACAGACCCGTTCGGACACACTGAGGGACTTTTTACAAAAGAGTTTTACGGCAGCTGCTACAAGGCACTTAAAGATGACGGAATTATGGTATATCAGCACGGCAGTCCGTTCTATGATGAGGACGAGGGTGCTTGTAAGGCTATGCACAAGAGAGTGTACAACTCATTTCCGATAAGCCGTGTGTATCAGGCACATATTCCTACCTGTGCCGCAGGTTATTGGCTGTTTGGCTTTGCATCTAAAAAGTATCATCCGCTCAAAGACCTTGACGCTAAAAGATGGAACAAGCGTGGCATAAAAACTTGGTATTATACGACCAATCTTCATCGAGGTGCATTTATGCTGCCGAAATATGTTGAAGATTTACTTGCAGAAGAAGAAAAATAATTTTATATATTGGAGGAAAACAAAATGAGCAGACTTTTAATTATCGGTTGTGGCGGTGTTGCAGGTGTTGCAATTCACAAGTGTTGTCAGAACAGCGATGTTTTTACAGAAATTTGCATTGCAAGCAGGACAAAATCAAAGTGTGACGCTATAAAAGCAAAACTTGAAAACACAACAAAAACGGTTATTACAACCGCACAGGTAAATGCCGACAGTAAGGATGAACTTGTGGCTCTTATTAATTCATACAAGCCCGATGCGGTATTAAACCTTGCACTTCCATATCAGGATTTAACAATTATGGACGCTTGCCTTGAAACCAAAACAGACTACATTGATACGGCAAACTATGAACCGGAGGACACAACAGACCCCGAATGGAAAGCTGTTTATGAAAAACGTTGCAAAGACCTTGGCTTTACTGCTTACTTTGATTATTCATGGCAGTGGGCATATAAAGAAAAGTTTGAAAAAGCAGGTATCACAGCACTTTTGGGTACAGGCTTTGACCCGGGTGTTACAAGCGTATTTACAGCATATGCGCTCAAGCATTATTTTGATGAAATCCATTATATAGATATTCTCGACTGCAACGGCGGCGACCACGGCTATCCGTTTGCAACAAACTTTAACCCTGAAATCAATCTTCGTGAGGTATCCGCAAACGGCTCGTATTGGGAAGACGGCAAGTGGATTGAAACAAAACCTATGGAGATTAAGAGAGTGTATAACTTTGACGGTGTGGGCGAAAAGGATATGTATCTGCTTCACCACGAGGAAATCGAGTCACTCGCAAAAAATATTCCGAATGTAAAGCGTATTCGCTTCTTTATGACATTCGGACAGAGCTACCTTACACATATGCAGTGCCTTGAGAATGTCGGTATGCTTTCTACCGAGCCTGTTATGTATGAGGGCAGAGAAATTGTACCGATTCAGTTCTTAAAGGCTCTTTTGCCTGACCCTGCATCTCTCGGTCCACGCACTAAGGGCAAGACAAATATCGGCTGTATCTTTACAGGCGTTAAGGACGGCAAAGAAAAGACAATTTACATCTACAATATGTGCGACCATCAGGAGTGCTATAAAGAGGTCGGCTCGCAAGCTGTATCATACACAACAGGTGTGCCGGCTATGATCGGTGCGTCGCTTGTTCTTAGCGGTCAGTGGAAAAAGCCTGGTGTTTATAATGTTGAGGAGTTTGACCCCGATCCGTATATGGAGGCACTTAATAAATTCGGTCTTCCTTGGGTTGTTGACGAAAATCCCGTAACAGTTGAGTAAGCCGATGAAATTTACAGAATTAAAAACACCTTGCTATGTTATAGATGAGCAAAAGCTGATAAAAAACCTTGAAATATTAAAAAGCGTTCAAGACAGAACAGGCTGTAAAATTCTGCTTGCTCAAAAGGCTTTTTCGGCATTTTGCGTGTATCCGCTTATGAGCAAATATCTGTCGGGAACAACCGCAAGCGGGCTTTATGAGGCTAAACTCGGTCACGAATGTTTCGGAAAAGAAACGCACATTTTCGCACCTGCTTTTAAGGAGAATGATTTTGAAGAGATTTTAAAAATCTGCGGTCATATTGTTTTTAACTCATTTTCTCAACTTGAAAAATACAGGGATAAATGGCAAAATGCAGATGTAAGCGTAGGCATACGACTTAACCCCGAATTTTCCACACAAGAGGGACACGAAATCTATGACCCGTGCGCTTACGGTTCAAGACTTGGGGTTACAAAGGCAAATTTCAGAGAAGATTTGCTTGACGGAGTTGAGGGCTTTCACTTTCACACATTGTGCGAGCAAAATTCAGATGATTTGGTGTCTACTTTTAAGGCAGTTGAAGAAAAGTTCGGCAAGTATTTTTATAACGCAAAATGGCTCAACTTTGGCGGCGGACATCATATTACACGAGATGATTACGATACAAAGGCGCTTGTTGACCTTATAAAATATGTTCAAAATAAATACGATGTTGAAGTTTATCTTGAACCAGGTGAGGCAGCGGCACTGAATGCAGGCTATCTTATTACAGAGGTTATGGACATTGTTCACAACGGACTTGATATTCTGATTCTTGACGCATCTGCCGCCTGTCATATGCCTGATGTTCTTGAAATGCCGTACAGACCGCCGCTCAAAAACAGCGGTAAGCCTAATGAAAAAGCGTTTACTTATCGTTTGTCATCTTGTACATGCCTTGCAGGCGATGTAATCGGCGATTACAGCTTTGACAGCGAAGTTAAAATCGGTGACAGATTGATTTTTGAGGATATGGCGATTTACTCAATGGTAAAGAACAATACCTTTAACGGTATGCCGCTGCCGTCAATTGTGCTTATGCATAATGAAGATAACTGCGAGGTTATAAAAGAATTTTCGTACAACGATTTTAAAGAGAGGCTTTCATAAATGAGCTTTGAGTATATAAAAAACAAATTTCCAACTGACGATGGCTTTTGTATGCCTGCTGAATTTTCAAAACATTCCGCCACCGTTATGATTTGGCCCGAAAGACCCGGAAGTTGGTGCTATGAGGCAAAATTTGCCGAAAAGGTTTTTGCGAAAATTATAGGAAAAATTGCGGAGTTTGAAAAGGTATTTGTGCTTGCAAGCGACAAAAAATTTGCTCACGCAAAGGCTTGCCTTGAAGGTGTTAAAAATGCGGAAGTTTTGAATATAAATTCCGATGATGCATGGGCAAGGGATACCGCCCCGACTTTTGCTGTAAACAATAACGGCGAAATTCGTGCCATCGACTGGCAATTCAACGCATGGGGCGGTGAATATGACGGTCTGTATGCAAATTGGGAGAATGACGATAAAATTCCATATGAACTTTGCAAAACGCTTGGCGTTCCGTTGTATGACGCACATCCGTTTGTGCTTGAGGGCGGCTCAATTCATACTGACGGAGAGGGCACGCTCATTACAACAGAAGAATGTCTGTTAAGCAAAGGCAGAAATCCGCAGCTGACAAAAGCCGAGATTGAAGAAAAGCTAAATAAATACCTTGGTATAAATAAAATAATCTGGTTGCCAAAGGGTATTTATAATGACGAAACCAACGGTCATATAGATAACATATGCGCATTTGTCGCTCCAGCAGAGGTTGTACTTGCATGGTGTGATGATGAAAACGACCCGCAATATGCAATATCAAAAGCGTGCCTTGATATTCTTGAAAATTCAACCGATAATAAAGGAAGAAAGATTAAGGTTCATAAACTGCCTGTTCCGAAAATTCCCGTGACAGTTACCGAAAACGATATAAAAGGATATATATTCGAGGACGGAGAGGACACAAGAGAAGTCGGAGAAAGGCTTGCGGCATCGTATGTTAATTTTTATTTTTGCAACGGCGCTGTGATTTTGCCTCAATTCGGCGGTGAAAATGCCGAAAGCGACAGAGTTGCCGCAGAAATTCTTGAAAGAGTTTGCAAGGACAGGAAAATTATTCCGATTTATGCAAGAGATATTATTGTCGGCGGAGGCAACATTCACTGCATTACACAACAAATTCCGTTTACCGATAAGGGAGGTAAAATATGAGAAAAGTTAAGGTATCGGCGGTTCAGATGAAATGTACAACCGATGTTTGGGAGAATATAGCAAATGCCGAAAAATTTGTGCGACAGGCAAAAGAAGACGGCGCAAATATTGTTTTACTCCCCGAACTGTTTGAAAGACAGTATTTTTGTCAGGAAAGACGATATGACTACTACAATTTTGCTAAGCCTACCCTTGAAAACGATGCTGTAAAACATTTTGCAAAACTTGCGAAAGAACTTGAAATTGTTATTCCTGTCAGCTTTTACGAGCGTGACGGAAACCGCCTTTTTAACAGTGCTGCGGTAATTGATGCGGACGGTGAAATTCTCGGTGTGTACCGCAAAACCCACATTCCCGATGACCATTATTATCAGGAAAAGTTCTACTTTATCCCCGGTGATACAGGCTTTAAAACCTTTAAGACAAGGTATGGCACAATTGGCGTGGGTATTTGCTGGGATCAGTGGTTTCCTGAAACCGCAAGAGCCCTCGCATTAAACGGCGCCGAATTGATTTTCTATCCGACTGCTATCGGTTCAGAACCTATACTTGAGTGCGACAGTATGCCGCATTGGAGAAGATGTATGCAGGGACATTCTGCGGCGAATGTAATTCCCGTAATTGCGGCAAACCGCATAGGTAGGGAAGATGTAACCCCTTGTGACGAAAACGGCAATCAGACCTCCTCACTTGTTTTTTACGGCTCATCTTTCATTACAAACGAAACGGGAGAGATTATTAAATCTGCGTCAAGAGATGAAGAAACCGTACTTACAGCTGAATTTGACCTTGACGAGGTTTTTCAAAACAGACTCGGCTGGGGAATATTCCGTGACAGACGCCCGGATTGCTATAAGGTAATAACCGAAAAGTGATTAGGAGAAAAATATGTGCTTGATATTCGACAGAATATTAAAAAGTAAAATGCTGATTTAATTTCTGATACATAACAAAATCATAAAAACATAAAAACAGAGCAGACTGTAATTTTAAGTCTGCTCTGTTTGCTTTGATTTTGATTATTTATCAGCCTGAATTTTTACGAACTGTTCCTGCATATAGCTGTAAACATCGTCGGGTACATTTGTAAATACATAACATTTATCAAGATATTCGTCACTCGGGAAGATAAGTTCGTTAGTCTTTATATCCTCGTCAAGATACTCGTCATATGCTTTCTGATTAGGTGTTGCGTAGTAGAGATATTCAAAGTTAGCTGCCGCAATTTCAGGTGACTGCATAAAGTTAATGAATTTTTCGGCATTCTCTTTGTTTTTACTGCAAGTAGGAATACACATTGCGTCATAGAAAAGGTTAGAGCCGTTTTCGGGCATTGCATAGTCCAAATCTTCGTTATTTTCCATCATCATAACGATATCGCCTGCGTAGTACGGTGCGATTGCCGACTGACTGTTTTCCATTTCTGTGAAAACCTGATCCATTACATATTTCTTAAGCAAAGGCTTTTGTTCGGAAAGCTTTGCCGCCGCCTTGTCAACATCCTCTTTGGTACAATTGGCGGGATTAATACCGCAAAGCTGCATTGCAATTGCCATAGCGTCACGGCTGTTGTTAAACATAAGAATGTCGCCGCTTAACGATTTATCCCAAAGTGCTTCCCATGAAGTTGGCTTTGTTGCAACTTTTGTTTTGTCATAAACCATTGAAGTAACGCCCCAGGTGTAGCAAACAGTGTATTTACCCTCAGGGTCGCAGGAAAGATTTTTAAAGCGTTCCATAAGGTTATCTTTGTTAGGAATGTTGCTGTAATCAAGTTCCTGCAGCATATTTTCGCTTATGAGCTTGCTTATCATATAATCTGACGGAATAACAACATCATAACTTACATTGCTGTTTTTAAGCATATTGTAAAGTTCTTCGTTGGTTTCGTAAGTGGTGTAGTTTACCTTGATGTTGTACTCTTTTTCAAATTCGTCAATTACATCAAGCGTACCGTCCTCACCGTTTGCAATGTATTCGCCCCAGTTATATACATTAACTTCACCGTCATAGCTTTTGCCGCAGCCTGCCATTGCACTGCAAGCCGCTGTACCGATGAGTAAAGAAAGAACAACACAGCCAAATTTTTTCATTTTCAATCTCCCTTATTCAGTTTATTTTTTCACCTTTTCCTCGTGTTTGTCACGAATATTTATAAGTATCATAACGATAAGTACCGCTAAAAACAAAAGTGCGGAAAGCGCATTGATTTTCGGCGATATTCTTCTGTGTGTCATTGAGTAGATCTCAATTGATAAGTTTTGAAACTTTGCGCCTCTTGTAAAATATGTGATTATAAAATCGTCAAGAGAGTAAGTAAAGCTCATTAAAAGTCCGGAGAAAATACCCGGCATAAGCTCGTGAATTACCACCTTGTAAAAAGCCTGCCATTGATTACAGCCGAGGTCGAGCGCCGCATCATAAATGCTTTGGTCCATCTTGTGTATTCTCGGCATAACATTAAGCACTACAAAAGGAACGCAAAAACATATATGAGCAATAAGCACGGTAACAAAACCCATTTCAAAGTTAAATAAAACACCTAAAAATGTAAATAAAAGCATAAGCGATACGCCCATTACAATGTCAGGGCTGATAATCGGAATGTTAGACGCACTTTGTATAAGCAGTCTTTTTTTACCTTTGAAATTGCTTATTCCTATAGCTGCGGCAGTGCCGAGTACGGTTGCGAAAATTGATGCGAGTACGGCAATTATAAGCGAATTGCCGAGAGCGTTTATAATTTTATCATCTCTGAAAAGTTCTTCATACCATTTGAACGAAAAGCCTTTCCATACAGTAGTTTTACCCTCGTTGAACGAAAATATAATAAGTACAAAAATCGGAAGATATAAAAACAACATCACAAGCGTTGTATATATCTTTGAGGCAATATGCTTGTTTTTCATTATGCAATCGCCTCCTCATCTCCAAAGAAATTCATAAGCACAAGGAACACAAGGATAAATACCATCAGTATCAGCGAAATTGCCGAACCCGTACTTTGGTCTGTCCAGAACACCTTGTCTATAATGTCACCAATCATAATATCGTTTGTGCCGCCGAGGTACTGTGCTACAAGGAATGTACTTGCCGACGGAACAAAAACAAGTGTTATACCCGAAATAACACCGGGGATACTAAGCGGAAGCACAACTTTGCTGAACACATGAAATCCGTTTGAACCGAGGTCTTGAGCCGCCTCAATAAGACCCTTGTCAATTTTACTCATAACAGTGTAAATCGGAAGAATCATAAACGGAAGATACTCATAAACCATACCGAGCACAACCGCACCCGAATTTCCGAGGTATGTACCGTGTATTCCGAAGAATGATAAAATTGTATCGAGCGGACCGTTTGACTGTAAAATCGTAACCCATGCGTATATTCTAAGCAAAAAGTTCATCCACATAGGAATCATCAAAAGTATATTTACAAAATTCTGCGTTGACGGTTTCATTTTTGTAAGCATATAAGCAAGCGGATAAGCAATAAGCAAACAGATTGCGGTTGATATTAATGCAATCCAAAGCGACCTTAAAAATACTTCTTTATAAAAGAAAGCCTTTTCAAAAGCCTCCAACGAAAATCCGCCGTTCTTGCCTGTAAAAGCTGTAATACCGACCATTATCATCGGTATCATTGTAAATACCGCCATCCAAATTATATAGGGAATAGAGGGCTTGCGTGATTTCATCTTTAGCCCTCCTTATCGGATAAAACTTCAAATTTCGCTTTATCAAAATCAAACGAGAGAGGTACATAAGTGGCAACCTGTTCGTCGGTGTCGCTTAGCATAAGCCATTTTCGTGTGTCCGACTCAAGGATAATCTCATTATGTTCACCCTTATAAATAACAGATTCAATATATAAATCCGTAAGGTCACCGTTGCCGTCACCCGCAAGTGAAAGTGCGTCCGGCGGAAGAATGATTTTTAACTTTGTGCCTTCCTTAAAATAATGATTTGGCACTTCAATGGTTTCGTCTTCAAACTCAAAGCTGAATGTATTTTCGTCTTCGTTTGCGGAAGAAACCGTTACTTCGATTTCATTATTATAGAACGGCAGGAGTTTATTCATAATCTGAATATTAAACGGAATTACCCGCATACCGATCTGACTGCCGATTTCTGCGGAAGAAGTGGAATGTATAAGGATTTCGCACTTGCCGCACATTACGCTCATTTCGTAGTGAACGCCCTTAAATGTCGATTTTACTACAGTGCCTGCAAGCTGACCTTTTTCGGGAGTTGTAATTTCAATATCCTCGGGACGGATTACAACATCGACAGGTGTGTTTTCGCCAAAGCCCTTGTCAACACATTCAAGTTGTTTTCCGAGAATTTCTACACGGCAGTCGCCGAGCATGGTGCCGTTAAGAATATTTGCCTCGCCGATAAAATCCGCAACAAACGCATTTACAGGTTCGTTGTAAATATCTTCAGGTGAGCCAACCTGCTCAACAACACCGTTGTTCATTACAATAACGGTATCGCTCATTGTAAGAGCCTCTTCCTGATCGTGTGTTACATATATAAAAGTTTTTTGAGAGTTTTGCTGAATTTCTTTTAATTCAATCTGCATACTCTTTCTTAGCTTAAGGTCAAGAGCGCCGAGCGGTTCGTCAAGCAAAATAACTTCCGGGTCACACACCAAAGCCCTTGCAATGGCAACACGCTGCTGCTGACCGCCCGAAAGTTTTGTGATAGCTCGCTTTTCATAGCCTTTAAGGTCAACAACCGCAAGCATTTTTGAAACACGCTCTTTAATTTCGTTTTTCGGTAGTTTTTTCAGTTTTAAACCGAAAGCGACATTGTCAAACACATTAAGATGTGGAAAAAGCGAATATTTTTGAAAGACCGTATTAACATTTCTTTTGTTTGGCGGTGTGCCGTTGATTCTTTTACCGTCAAAGAGAACATCTCCGCTTTCAGGTTCGACAAAACCGCCGATAATTCTTAGGGTAGTGGTTTTTCCGCAGCCGCTCGGCCCGAGAATAGTAATAAATTCCTTGTCTTTAAAGTCAAGATTTATATGGTTTAATATTACCTCTCCGTCAAATCGGACGAATATATCCTTTAAAGATATAATGGTATTTTTTTCTGACTGCTCCATTCACGCACCCCTGTTCATAAAAAAATCTAATATGCTGTATTTATTGCATAACTAAAGGACGGAGAGTGACAATTGGCAAAAGCTTTGACCAAGCGAACACTGTCCGCCCCTACAATTTACTGTAGCAATATTGTAAAGACAAAAGCATACCAGTAAATTATAGTCTTTTTTGCAGTAAAAGTCAATTATTATATTTTTGCAAATACCGCTTTTATTATGTGTGTTAAAATGATGTGAACCAATAAAAAAAGAGAAGCACAAAATACGGATATAGTTTGTCAAGTGTAAGAAGAAGGCAATTCGCAAATATTCGGAACTGACGGTACCGGGAGAAAAAGTACAGATGGTCACATCTATTTACAACGCAGAAGATATGTAAAATGCAATTGAGAAAACGCTTTGCTTTTTATATGTCATATGATATAATAATGTGTAAGTAAAGTGGGTAGAAGACCTGCAATCTGTAATCAAATTACAGGTTTTCTACCCTTGTATAAAAATATAGTTAATTATACAAAAGGCATATTAACTACTAACTCACACACGCAAGTGAGCGCAAAAGAGAGGGGGCGGAAGTGCTGTTGGAAAGGTTGGAAAGGTTGAAACTCTTACCGCCTTTTAAGTCATTTCTTATTAAGCTTACACCAAATTAATGACAGCAACCGCATTGTGTAGAGTTTCAATGTTTTCAATGTTTTCAACGGCAATCGCGGGGGGAGAACGCTCCCCCCAGGTACTATTCTTTATATCTTATTTTTGGCTTTTCTCTATGTTCGACTTGTCAAGTAGCGGCTGTTAGTTTTTTCCTTACTCAACCGCCAAAATTAACTCCAACAAGTCGAACAGCTCAAACGCAACCCATAACCGCACCACTGAAAAAAAGCACCGCAGAATTTTTATAAGTTCTGCGGTGCTTTTTCTACTTTTTTTCGGTGCTGTTCGGCTCGCTGTTAAAATTGTTTGTATTATTAGTGTTGTTTATGCTGTTTATTCTCCTTAATTCTGAAAGTATCGCTTGATTAATTGCCATTTGCTCCCTGTGTCGCTCCTCGTTGCGTTTTTCCATTTCAACAAGGTTATTGCAAGTGTTTTTTGTACTTCTTGCTGTAACGCTTATACAAGCTATTATAAATATATCTAATGCTATTTTAATTAATATAATTAATATTACTGCTCCTAATGAGTTTTGAATTATATCCATTTTACATAACTCCTTTATTTGAAATTCAGTTTATTTTTCCCGCCATTGATTGTTACATTGTTTTTGATTGTCCAGTGTGTGCTTGGGTCATTTGTAAAACCTAATATGTAATCAGCAGAAACATTGTAGTATTTACATAGTTTCATTAATAAATCAATTGGTAGTTTTCTTTTTCCACTTTCATATAATTGATATTGTTGTCTAGTAATATTTAATTCAAGTGCTATGCTTTCTTGTTTTTGGTCAGCGTCTTCTCTTAAGTTTTTTAATCTTTGTGTATAATGCATTAAATCACTTCCTTTTTTTGTCTATTAAGTAGATTATAGCAGGCATTTAATTAAATGCATTGACAAGCATTCAAACGAATGCTAAAATATAATTGTAGCATTTAAACGAATGCAAATATAATAACAAAGGGGATGTAAAAAATGCATGAACAGAAAGAATTTAAACTATTAAGACTTAATGTAAATAAAACAAATATGGTAAAACTTTGTCGGTCTTATTTTCCTTTACTTAAAAATAAAAAATTTAACGATTTCTATTTTTTAAAAAGCGGTAGTTTTTTTAAACTTGAGTGCGGTAGTTATGAGTTTCACTTATATGTTTGTAATTGTAAAGTAAGATTATTTGAGCGTAATTCTGATGTTTCATATGTGGTTGAACTTGATGATTTATTCAAATTCGATTTACTTAAAGAAATATAAAGGGGATGTAAAAAATGAATTTAACTAAAATGATTTTTGATAATGCAAAGCATTATTTTTCAGACGTTCTTGAAAAATTCAATCTTTCTGACTTTCGAATTTATAAACAAGAATGTGAGAATGTAATTGGTGTTTTTTTTCTTGGTATTTCTGTTGATATTGCTTGTACATACAGTAATATCCACTGTATATCGGATGATACTTCTTTGCTTATTGCTGTTCGTTATTTGGATAATGGATTTGAAAAATTTGTCGGTATAACTTTACATCAAGTTGATTTAGTTTAGTCAATCGTTCGTTGTGTGTGCGGTTTAGGACACATAAAAAAGTGACTTAGAACGTATCTGGACAAGCGTGTGAAAATCACGAGATAAATATTAATATCTTGAAGTCAGATTAAATTACGTGTCAGGGGTCCACTGTCGAATTACTATAAACACTTTCCGCACATCCCTCTATTTTAAATTAAATATTAAGGAGTAAATATTATGAAATGTTCAGTTATTGGTAAAAAGAAAATGTCTTTTAAAAATCAGAGCGGCGAAGAAGTCAAGGTTGCAAAAATTTCCGTTGTGCATAAATATCCCGTTTCTGATGATGTTTCGCAGTATGAGGGTCAGCAGTGTTCCGAAATTTCTGTCCCGTTTGAGTACATTGACGAAATTCAAGTAGATGATAAACTTCTTCTTGATTTCGACAAAAACGGAAAACTGCTTGAAATGGAAAAGCTCTAAAATCGTTTAAAGCGCTTTTGCTTTAATATATAAATCTTGAAAGGTTGTGAAAAAATGAAAGAGGAGGTTGCGGCTATGACAGTACAGGGACTTCTCGCAGATGTAGGTACAGTAATTACTACTGTTGTTACTACTATCGCAGGAAATCCACTTCTTACTACTTTTGTGGGTCTTGCTCTTGTTTCTGCTGGTGCTTATGCATTCCGTAGACTTTGTAAATCTGCGAAATAAGGGGGTAATCGTTAATGACTGTTGACGGTGTTCTCTCTAATGTTGGTACCGTAATTGGTACGGTTGTTGATATTATCAGCGGTAACCCTGTTTTAAGCTCATTGCTCGGTCTTGCTGTTGTAAGTGTCGGAGCTATGGCATTTAAACAGTTGTTAGCACGATAATGTCATAAGGTGCGGTATTAATTATCGCACCTTATATTTTTATTAGGAGTGTTAATATGGACTTAGAAAAATCAAGTATATTTCGTTTACGTGAGGGTGCAGAAATAAGTAAATATTATTATGATAAACCGCTTATGTTATGTTATTCAGGTGGTAAAGACAGTGATGTTATTTTAGATTTAGCTATTAAGTCTGGCATAGATTTTGAATTGCAACACTCTCATACAACTGCTGACGCTCCCGAGACTGTTTATCATATACGCAAAAAATTTAAAGAATTAGAATTGAAAGGTATAAAATGTATTATTAATATGCCAAAATTCAAAGGTAATTCTACTTCTATGTGGTCGTTGATACCATTGAAAGGTATGCCTCCAACAAGATTGGTGCGATATTGTTGTTCGATATTGAAAGAAACTGCTGGAGCAAATCGTGCTATCGCTACAGGTATTCGGAGGGCTGAAAGTGTTAAAAGAAAATCAAGAGGTATTTTTGAAACTTATACAAGCAATAAGAAGAATAAAATTATACTTAATAATGATAATGATGATAAAAGACGCGTAATTGAGCATTGTCAGCTACAAGGAAAAACAATAATTAATCCTATTTGTGATTGGTCGGATAATGATGTTAAGGAATATATACATCAGGAGCATATTATTCTTAATCCGTTATATTCTTGTGGTTTTTCTCGTGTTGGTTGCATTGGTTGTCCAATGGCAGGTAAAAAAAGATTTATAGAGTTTGCTCGATACCCAAAGTATCGTGATATGTATATTAGAGCCTTTGATAAAATGGTCAAATTCAGAAAACAAAATGGTAAAGCTATGCCATGGGCAAATGGTCTAGATGTTTTTCATTGGTGGATGGAAGATAATGTACTGCCTGGGCAGTTAACAATTGATGGAGAAAATGATTGGTAGGTGTTAAAATGTGAAAAAAACAATAAAAATATTTTTTGCGGTGTTTATGTCGTTGCTTATTATTTGTTTTAGCTGTTTAACTGCTTTTGCTGATACTTCGGTATCTGATGATGATAATAAGACTTTAAATTTTTTCAAAACTTATATTTATAATTATGTAACTGAAAGTCAGTCTTTAAAAGACTTACCTGATAATCAATATTTAACTTTAATAGAAGTTTCTTTTGATTCTAGTTCATCTTCTAAAAACCCCGTTGTCAAAACTATGTTTATTCCATTTCGTGGTAAACAAGTAATTAATTATGGTGAAGTTGATTCTTTATCTCAATTATATTCTCTTACTGTACCTGATGATGTTATTTATATTTATTCTTATAAAAAGTACGGTTATATGGGTCTTTTATTTAATGGTAACGGTTATTATTTTTTAAAAACCTCGAGTTATGGTTCTGGTAGCTTTCAAACGTGTCCTTCTATTACAAAATATGATGATGGAACTTTTAATGATAATTTTATTGTTGGTGGTAAAAATTTTGATTATGGTAGTAGGTATATTTTTTGTTCTAATGAAAGTGTAATTGATTTTTTTGTTAATAATGGACAAAGTGGTTGTTATTATAAAACTAATATGAATGACTTGATTGATGATTATACAAGTTTAGTTCCTACTTCTCAACCTACAAATTATTGTGTTTCTTATAATTCTTTATTTCCTCTATTAACAAATATTTTTCCCGGCTATACTGGTCATATTGTTGATACATCATTTGAGGGGCTTTTGTCTGATAAAGGTTTAACTTGTGATGATACTATTACAAAAAATTATAAATATCAAATATCATATATAAAAAATAATGACCTCGTTATGATGTTTTTAAATAATAACAAAAAACCTGATTTAAAAGTTGAAGATTACAAAGACGGTTTAAATACTAATTCAAAAAAATATACTTTTACTTATAATTCTGTTTATGATACTATTGTGTATTTTCCGCAGTATCAAAAATACTTAAATTATGATGATTGGTATTCTTCTGAATCAGTACCCAAAGAATTTAGGTGGTTTTGGAGTGAAGATAAGAAATCATTTTCTTTAATTTCAGATTGGAATGTTTCATTTGATGATACAGGTAAGGCAAGTTACAGTGGTACAAGGGTTGTTGTAAATTGGGAACTTGATGAAAGTTCGGTTGATAAAATTTCGTTGTCAAAATCGTGGCAAGTTGACAAAGAAATGTTAAAGGATAAGGGTTGGCAAGATGGTCGCCCCTCCGACCAAAATTATCCTTACTGTGTGCAATTGTGGCAGAATAATATACCAATTTATTCCGTTTATTTTAATTCAAAACCTAAAGTCCGTATAAATCGTGAAAGTGATTATTATTGCGAATATGCTATTGATATGATTGGTATGTGCGGATATGTCTATTCCGAGTGGGCGGATATGTCTACACAATTTGATTTTACTACAGGAAAAGTCGCAAAAGGCTCTGATATACTCTCACAAGGTCAGAATTTAGTGTGGTATCTTTTTAATGACCTTGGCGGCAGGGCTGATGATAGTTGTTTGTTGCATTTATATGATAATTATAAAGGTGATGATGATCATTTTGTCGGTACTAAAGTGTTTTTCAATTGGGATGTAACTTCAAATACATTTGATACTAATTTAAAAAATCAACCTGACTTTGATTATTCAAAAACACTTCTTAAAGGTGGCGAATATAAAGACGAAAACGGACATATTCACGGTGGTTCTTTAAAAAATTATGATGATGAAGATTTGAATAAGTGGAATACAAATGGCAAAGATGATAACAACAATAAAGATACTCCAAATAGTTCAAGTTTCGATTTTTCATTTGAGGGTATAACAGAGTATTGTAAAGATTTTTGGAATTTTATGCAATCTGCTCTTGCTATTTTTCCGTCATTTGTTTGGTTACTCGTTTTTATTTCTATATCTGTTTTAATTGCACTTCGTGTGCTCGGTAGGTGATTTTGTGTCAGATTTTAAATTAATTATTTCGGAAGTTTTAAAGTTTATAAATACTGATTTTTCAGTGTTTGGTTATAATTTGACTATTTCGGGTGTTATTATTGGTTGTTCTGTATTATCTTTAGTTTGTTATGCTATCAGAAAATTATATGTGTAAAGGAGATTTAAAAATGGCTATTTTAAATTTAATTTTTATTGTTGCATTAATTGTTTTTATTATTTGCTCTTTTGTTGGTCTTGTAAGATTTTGGCGAGATACTAAAAAGTTCAGTTCTTATTATCAAGAGTTAAAAGACTTGAAAGAGAAAGCAGAAAAGCAAATTGTTGATGTTCCTGCTGAGGTGAAAGATGATGAAAATAATAACTGATGTTATAGTTCCAAATGGTCTTGTTGATACAATTCTTAAATCTTTTGGTCTTAATGCTCTTGGTGTTGATGTTACAAGTCCGCTTGGGATTACTCTTATTATTATCGCTTGTGTTGTAGTTCTTGCTATTGTGTTTTTTATTTTAAAGTCATTTGTCGGCTTGTGTAGGAGTGGTCGCTATTAAGTTGTTTTTTCTTCGTATTTTTACGATTGCTGAATTTTTTACATATTGCTTTTATGATTTTCTTGTCAGGAGAAAATTAAAATTGTATAAAGAGTTTTTCGGCTGGGGAATACATCTTTATACGGGTAGATTTGGTAGTGGTAAAACTATTACTATGTGTCAGTATGCCTATAATTTGTGTGTCAAGTATCCGCAGTTATCAATATTGACTAATCTTAATCTTGATAATTTCCCGCGACATACTCGTATTTTGCATTTAAACCACGCTACGGACATTTTAAATGCGCCTCGTGATTGTTTAGTTCTTATTGATGAAATCGGCACGATTTTTAATTCTCGCGATTTTTCAAACGGTCAAAAGGCTGTGCCTAAACCTTTATTCCAACATTTGTGTCAGTGTCGTAAACGAAATATGATGATATTAGGTACTGTTCAGAAATATAACTTGCTTGATAAGCAGATAAGGGATATTAGTGCAGATGTTAATGTATGTGTTCCGTTCCTTTCGCACCCTTATACAAGGTCTGTTAAGGTATATACTTATGATGTTGATGAATATGATATGTATATGTCTAATCGTATGTATAACCCTCGTTGTTCAAGTAAAAAGATGTACATACAATCTAACTTATTTCGAAATTTATATAATACTGAACAGCTTATTGATAATATGCTTAAAGATGATTATATTTCAGATGATGAGGTTTTGAAAAATCGTGCGTTTGATGTTTTTGCTGTTGAGGGTAATAAAAGACAAAAAAATAGTGTTAGGTTTAAGCGGTGAGGGGTGGGGGTTGCCCCCATTGGGGGCAACCCCCTACTTGACTAACTAACACTTAACGCTCAAAAAATATTTTTTGACAAGGTGATGTCAAAATATGCAAAAGTTTTATAAATATAGTAGGAATGTAACTACAATAAAAAAATATGGTAATAACTTTATTCGTGTTCAAACTATGAATGTTCAGCGTACTCCGTTTACTTCGTCTGATATTGAAGATTTTGAAAGAATTGAAAAAGTATTTACTAAAGCTACTAAAAATTATATTTACGGTTGTGATATTAATACTACTCCTGAATATATCGCTCAACAAATATCTAATCGTGACGCTAATCGTCTACATCTTAGTAAGTCTTTTGATTCCATTATTAGACTTGAAGAAAGTATTATTCGTAGTAGGCGAATGGTATTTGAATATGCTATGTCTAATGAATGGCAATTTTTTTGTACTTTTACTATTGATAGTACGAAGTATGATAGATATTCTTTAGATTTGTATCATCAAGCTTTTTCTCATTGGCTTCGCAATTATTTCCGTCGCAAGTTAGGTTATGATGTTCAATATATTTTGATACCCGAACAGCATAAGGATGGAGCTTGGCACGAACACGGTTTATTTTTTAATTTTCCTTTTTCTGAATTGAAAGAGTTTTCTTTGTCTTACGGTAAGTTGCCGCCTTATATTTTGAAAAAAATTAGAAAAGGAGAACAAATATATAATTGTCCTGCATATGCTAAAAAGTTTGGTTTTTGTACTTTCGAGCCTGTCCGTAGTTCAGAGGCTTGCGCTAAATATATAACGAAATACATAACTAAAGATATTGCAAGGTCAAGTCACGATAAAGGACATAAGTTATATTATGTAAGCCGTAAGTTGAAAAAAGCTGAAAATATTGCTATTGGTAAGTATAAAGGTGTACCGTTTTATGATTTTGAAAACGATTACGGTGCATATGCGACATTTGCTTATAGTGATGATTTTGCAAAGATTTTAGAAGATAAAATTGAAAAAATGTAAAGGTTGTGTTAAAATGGATAAATACGATTACTTGAAATTGACATTGTATGAATATTGTATTAATAAATTGTCACGAGCTGAAAACAATTACATACAGTGGTTGAATAATGTTCAGCGTAATAAAGCTGACCAGCTTGACTTGCTTGAATTAATTTTGGCACTGAATGAAGTTCAAGTTACGCAGAATATAATATACGAAATTCAAGACATATTAAGGTATATTGTCTATTAACAAAGTCTAATTATACAAAATCAATGTTTTGTATAATTGAGGGGAAAGGTGAAGCATTTAAATGAGTATTTCTTTCATAGATGAAGCGCCGCAGATAATCAAGGATTACTTGTTTTATATGCAGACGGTCAAAGGAAAATCACAGAAAACCGTTGATGAGTACTACATAGATTTGCGTACATTTTTCAGATTTATAAAATTACAGCGTGGACTTGTTCCGAATGATTCTGAATTTGAGAACATTTCGATTTCTAATGTTGACCTTGAACTTGTGAAAACCGTCACATTGAACGACGCATATGAATTTATGAATTATATTCAGCGTGAGCGCAAAAATCAAAATGTTACCCGTGCCCGTAAATGTTCAAGCCTTAAGGGGTATTTTAACTATCTCGCAACAAAAAAATGTGTGCTCGACAGCAATCCTGTTGAGCAGCTTGAAGTTCCCAAAAAGAAAAAATCTTTGCCAAAGTATCTTACGCTTGAGCAAAGTCTTGAATTGCTGAATGCAGTCGACGGTGATTATAAGGAGCGTGATTACTGTATTCTCACGCTGTTTTTAAATTGCGGCTTGCGTGTGTCTGAAATGGCGTCTTTGAATTACACGGACATTCATCAGGATGACACTATGCGTGTTGTCGGCAAGGGCAACAAAGAACGAATTATTTACCTTAATTCCGCCTGCGTTTCCGCAATCGAAAATTATATGCGGGTGCGGCCCGTTGACGGCGTTAAGGACAAATATGCGCTGTTTATCAGCCGAAATCACCGCAGAATGAGCGTAAAAACCATACAGGCTATGGTGTATAAATATCTTGAAAAAATCGGTCTGAATGCACAGGGCTACTCCTGTCATAAGCTAAGGCACACTGCGGCAACGCTGATGTATCAGTACGGCGGAGTTGACATACGAGTGCTAAAAGATGTGCTCGGTCACGAAAACCTCGGCACAACCGAGATTTACACCCACTTAAGTTCCGAGCAGATGAAAAATGCCGCCGAGAAAAATCCTTTGTCTAAGGTAAAGCAAAAATCCAATAAAAAATCCGATGAAAAATAATAAAAATTTATTACGAGTTATAATGTTGACCTAAATTTTAAAATTATTTAATCTAAACCATAATTTACCCCAACTTTTGATAAAGGCACTAATAAAAAAACAGCCCCGACTTTGATTTTTTCAAAGCCGGGGCTTGTCATATCTTTACTGCGCCGCCTACATCTGTAAGCGGTTTATTTTCTGCTAAATTAATTATTTTCACATTATGAATTATACAAAATCTTTCGATTTTTCGGAAGTTCGGGTGAGTTTTTATATCACCGAAAAACGCTACAGTACCGTCATCAATCATTGTACACGCACCGCCGATAAATCCGTAATCGTATCCGTCAAGTCTTATGCTTCCGCTGTCGATTTTCAGAACATCAATTCCGTTTTTGGTAAGCGCATTATAGATTGTGCTGTCGGCGGTTATGGCGCTGTTTTTACCGATAACCGCAGTTGAACAGCGTGTGTAACCTTGTTTTACATCGACTATCTCAATGCCGTTTTCCTTGCAGTAATTTTTGACTGAAACATCTATAGCCTCTTCCCTGCCGTATAATTTTCCGCTGATATACAGGCAATTAAGTGCCACGCAATGCGGATATTTACCGTCAATATTGTTCTTGCAAAGAATTATATTATAATCTTTGTTTTCACGAAGTCTTTTTAAATTATTACATTCTTTAAGCAGAAAAATATCGTTGTTGATTTTTAGCATTTGCATATCAATGTGCCGCTGTTCAGGTGTATTAAATTGTAAAATTTTATCCGACGGTATAATATCGTACCCAAAATTTTCAATTGCTTTGCAAAGTTTCGGGTACTTGTCGGACATTACAAAGGCGCTCATATGCTGACTGCCTCAAAGGCCTGTCTTATATTTTTAACTCCGATAAGCTCTGCACCGTCACATTTTACGGCTTTCAGATTGTGATACGGAAGAATGATTTTTGTAAATCCAAGCCTTACAGCCTCGTTTACTCTTAATTGAGCTTGAGAAACCGCCCTGATTTCGCCGGCAAGACCGATTTCGCCGAACACTACAACATTCTCGTCAATCGGAACATCTTTCAGACTGCTGATAAGCGCCATTGCGACCGCAAGGTCAATGGCAGGTTCGTCAATTCTAAGACCGCCGACAATGTTTATATAAGCGTCATTGTTTGAAAAATAATATCCCGCTCTTTTTTCAAGCACGGCAAGCAAAAGCGAAAGTCGGTTGTAGTCAAAGCCCGTTGCCATTCTTCGAGCGTTGCCGTAGCCGCTTTGCGTTGCAAGTCCCTGAACTTCCGCAAGAATAGGACGAGAACCCTCAATTGTACAGGTTACGCAAGTACCCGATACGCCTTTCGGTCTGCCCGACAGCAACATTACAGACGGATTGGGCACTTCCACAAGTCCCGTGTCGGTCATTTCAAACACGCCGATTTCGTTTGTAGAACCGTATCTGTTTTTGACTGCTCTTAAAATTCTGCATGACATCTGCTTGTCACCTTCAAAGTGCAGTACGGTATCAACGATGTGCTCAAGCACTTTCGGACCCGCAATTGAACCCTCTTTGTTTACATGACCTACCACAAACATTGGAATATCAAGCGACTTTGCCGTGCGCATAAGGCAGTTTGTCGATTCTCGGACCTGCGTTACACTGCCCGGTGAGGAGCTTAATTCTGTAAGATTCATTGTCTGAATTGAGTCGATCATTACTATATCGGGCTTTTCAGCACGGATTTGTTCGCACACTACTTCTACATCGGTTTCGGTCATTACAAAAAGATTCGGAGAATTTACACCGAGTCGGTTTGCCCTTAACTTAAGCTGTCTTTGCGATTCTTCGCCCGATACATAAAGCACTTTCATTGAGTTGCCGAGATATTGACATATTTGCAGTAACACGGTTGATTTGCCGATACCCGGGTCACCTCCGAGCAAAATAAGACTGCCCTTTACAATGCCGCCGCCAAGCACACGGTTAAGTTCGCTGCAGCCCGTATCGTAGCGGTGCTCGTTTTCAGTGGTGATTTCCGTAATTGAATAAGGATAAGAAAGCGCAGAAGCTACCTTTCTTTTTACGGCAGGCGCAGCTTTCACGCTTTCTTTGATTTCTTCTTCCATTGTGTTCCATTCGCCGCAGGTCGGACATTTTCCGTACCATTTCGGTGATTCGTAGCCGCACTGCGAGCATATATATACACTTTTAATTTTTGCCATATTAAACTTCCTTTAATAAACATTCATCAGTCCGACAGCTATCGCATAAGCCATTTTTTGTTGATAGGTATCGTCCTGCAATTTTGCACATTCGCTTTCGTTAGAGATAAATCCGCATTCACAAATTACGGCGGGCACAGTCGCATTTTTTAAAAGATAAATGCTTTTATCCGCTTTCTTACATTCCCTTTCATTGTCGGGCTGGAGCATAGTTTTTACAGATTGTCTGATACTCTCTGCAAGATCGGCGCTCTGCGGATTGTTAGGTGAATAAAAAACTTGCGTTCCGCTGTATTTGCTTTCGGTAAACTTATTCTGATGAATACTGATTACCACATTTTCGGGATTTGAATTAAATACAGAAAGACGGTTTTTCATATCGGAAACTTTGCGCTGTCGCACATTTTCGCCTTGCGTATATACGGATTTGTCCTCTGTTCTGATTTGCTCTGTTTTATAGCCGAACAGAGTAAGCATATCCGCAAGTTTTACGGATATTTGCAGATTAAGGTCTTTTTCCACCACATTGTTATCATTTACAGCGCCGCCGTCCTCACCGCCGTGACCTGCGTCGATTATTACAGTATGCGTGTTTTCGCTGACATTACTTTCACTCGTCAGTACATTAAGGCGAAAATAAGCCATTGTAATCAGGAAAACAAAAGCAATTATAAGAATAAAACATATTGTAAAATACAAGATTTTCTTAAATTTCATAAAGCCGAACACCCCGTTTTATTTTTATGTGCGGAGTGCATTGCTTATAACAATTATAACATAGGCAATGTAAATTTTAAAGGCTAAACTAAAATTGTAACTATATAGTTTTGTCTGAATACTCTGTTAGTAATCAAAATGTAAGTACGGCGCACACCTATATGCGATGTACAGAAAATTCAGGTGAAGTTAATGGAAAAAACAACTCTTGACAAAATTCCGCTGAATTGCGAGGTTTATATAGACAGTGTCGAGTGCGGCAACGGCATAAAAAACAGAATTTTTGATATGGGCATAACAGAGGGTGAGAAAATTGTGCCGATAATGAAAAGTCCGTTTGGCGACCCGACAGCGTATTTGTCAAAAGGAACGGTAATTGCGCTTAGAGAAAGCGATTGCAGTAAAATTACAGTACGCCTAAATCGGGATTACGCATAAATAATTAAAAAGTTGGGAGGTTTTTATTTGCTGACAAGAAACAGCCGTAAAACAGAGGCAAACGGAAAAATGTGCAACAATACAGACTACAATGTGGTACTTGCCGGCAATCCTAATGTCGGAAAAAGCACGATTTTCAATGCTCTTACAGGTATGAAACAGCACACGGGCAATTGGACGGGCAAAACCGTTGAGTATGCCAAAGGGTGCACAAAAATCAAAGACAAAAGTTTTTCCGTCGTCGATTTACCCGGCACATATTCTATGATTTCTTTTTCACCCGAAGAAGAAGTTTCACGGCAGTTTCTTGTCAGAGATGACATTGACTGCACGGTTATTGTAATTGATTCAAGCGTGCTTGAACGGAATCTTTCGTTTACCCTACAGGTTCTTTCGGTAACGAAAAAAGCGGTGCTGTGCCTCAATCTTAGCGACGAATGTTGTAAAAATGGTTTTGTTATTGACGAAGATGAGCTGTCGCTGAATCTCGGCATACCTGTTATAAGCACCAATGCTACAAAGAAAAGCGATATTGAAAAAATCCGAGAGAAAATTTACGATGTCTGCACCGAAAAAACAAAATGCTTTCGTGTTACAAGGCTGTATGACGGAATAGATATTTTTAATAAGGAAAAGCACAAAGAAAACACTGAATTTCTTGCCGCTCGGTCAAAGGAAATATGCAGTCGCTGTATAAAAAAATGCGGTGAAAACATAAGCGAAAAAACCAAAAAGCTTGATAAAATACTTACTTCTAAAATTACGGGAATACCTATTATGATACTTTTGCTCGGTTTGCTTTTCTGGATAACTGCGGTCGGCGCAAATTATCCGAGCCGTCTTTTGAGCGAACTGTTTGAATATATAAAAGTCGGTTTGGTATATGTATTTGATTTTTTTAATGCACCCGATTTTATAAAAGGCTTTTTTATAAACGGAATATACACGACACTCAGTTGGGTGGTTGCGGTAATGCTGCCGCCAATGGCGATATTTTTCCCACTGTTTGCGCTGATAGAGGACTTTGGCTATTTACCGAGGATAGCGTTTAATCTTGACAAATTCTTTTCAAAATGCGGTGCGCACGGCAAGCAGGGTCTGACTATGGCAATGGGAATCGGCTGTAATGCCTGCGGAGTTACGGGCTGTCGCATAATAGAATCACCTAAAGAAAGACTGATTGCGACAGTTACAAATAATTTTATGCCCTGCAATGGAAGATTTCCGATGCTTATTGCGCTGATTACAATATTCTTTTCGGGCAGTGCCTGCGTATTTGCAAGTTCAATAAGCATAGCATTAATCCTTGTTTTACTGATACTTTTTGCGGTTATGATGACAATGTTTGTGTCTAAAATATTGTCTGTAACGCTGTTAAGCGGCGAGCGTTCGGCTTTTGCGCTTGAACTTCCGCCGTACCGCAAGCCGAGAATTCTAAAAACTATAGTCAGCTCGTTTTTAGACCGTACCTTGTTTGTGCTTGGCAGAGCGGTTATAGTAGCAATTCCGGCAGGAGCGCTGATATGGCTGCTTGCAAATATCTATATTGCAGACAGCTCACTGCTTTCGTATTGTACGGATTTTTTTGACCCGTTCGGCAGAGCCATAGGTCTTGACGGTGTAATTATAATGGCTTTTGTTCTCGGCTTTCCTGCAAATGAAACTGTAATACCGATAATAATTATGTCGTACCTTTCCACGGGTACGCTGACTGATTTTGCAAGTTATGAGGAACTTTTTGCATTGCTTACGCAAAACGGCTGGACGCTTACAACGGCAATCTGTACAATAGTAATGTGCATCTTCCACTTCCCTTGCTCCACAACCTGCCTTACAATCAAAAAAGAAACGGGTAGTATGGGCTGGACGATGTTTTCGATAGTTATGCCGACAATGATTGGCATAGCGCTTTGCTGTCTGATTTCGCATATTATGTAAATCAACTTAATTTAATAAATCCAAACAGAAAGCCTGCCCTTACATTATGCAAGGGCAGGCTTTGAGGTTATCAAATGAAAACAATATTATAATTAGAATTCATAGATTAAGTATAAAGAAAAGGGGATTATAATGAAAAAACTTATTGTTTAATTAATCGGAAATTAATCAGAAATCAATTTCGAGGTCATAGTAGCAAGCCTTAAGGAGTTTTTCCATTTCTTCCTGACTTGGCTGACGAGGGTTAGAGCCTGTGCAAGCATCTGCGATAGCATTCTTAGCTGTTTCGGGGAGCTTATCCATAAACTCTTTTTCGTCGATAATGCTTACATCAGCCTTAACGCCGCCCGGACCGTAGTTCTTAATAGCCTGCGGAATGTCGAGCTGATCGTTCATTGAGCGAAGTTCTGCGATAAGTGCGTCAACGAGTTCTTCTGTTGTTTCGCCCTTAAGGTCGATGAATTTAGCAATCTGTGCATAACGCTCGGCTGCTGTAGCATCTTTGGAATTATATTTAATTACCTTTGGAAGGTACATAGCATTTGCACAGCCGTGAATAATGTGACCGCCCGAGAATGCAGCACCTGTCTTATGAGCCATTGAGTGAACAATACCGAGAAGAGCGTTTGAGAATGCCATACCTGCAAGGCACTGTGCATTGTGCATAGCATCACGAGCGTCCATATCGCCGTCATATGACTTTTTAAGGTCGTTGTGAATCATCTTAATTGCGTGAAGTGCAAGAGCATCTGTATAATCACAGTTAAGAGTAGATACATATGCCTCAATTGCGTGTGTCATAGCATCCATACCTGTATGTGCTGTAAGCTTTTTAGGCATAGTTTCAGCAAGTGACGGGTCAACAATAGCTACATCAGGAGTAATGTTGAAGTCGGCAAGCGGATACTTGATACCCTTGTCGTAGTCGGTAATTACAGAGAAAGCCGTAACCTCTGTAGCTGTACCGGAAGTTGACGGAATAGCACAGAATTTTGCTTTCTGTCTTAATTTAGGGAAGCTGAACGGTGTGATAAGATCCTCAAATGTGATTTCAGGATACTCATAGAATGCCCACATAGCCTTTGCCGCATCAATCGGTGAGCCGCCGCCCATTGCGACAATCCAGTCAGGCTCAAACTCTCTCATAACGGCTGCGCCCTTCATAACTGTGTCAACAGATGGGTCAGGCTCAACACCCTCAAAGAGTTTAACTTCCATTCCTGCTTCTTTTAAATAATCAACAGCCTTGTCAAGGAAACCGTTACGCTTCATTGAGCCGCCGCCTACTACTACAATTGCTTTTTTGCCTTCGAGTGTTTTTAAACTTGAAAGAGCATCTTTTCCGTGATAAAGATCTCTTGGTAATGTGAATCTGTACATTATTATGACCCCCTAATAGGAAATATTAGTCACTTTTTCATTGACTAAGGATATTATAACACCTTTTATTTCCAAAGTAAAGGGTTTTTAAGTAAAATTTATGTGAAAATATAGAAAAGTTTTTATTACATCACAAATATTATTATATATAATCACAGAACAGTCACATTATAACCCGTAAATGTTATCAACATCGTTTGCATACTCTTTTACGAGCTCAAGAAAATGCTTTGCAACGGGATTGGTAGCGGATTTACTCCACGCCATAACATAAGAAATGCTTGTGTCAGCATCGCTTAGCGGTATGCTTGAACAGCTTTTGTCCGATGAAAAATTTAGCAGTGAACTCGGAACAATAGAAATTCCCATACCCGCCGCCACTGCCATATACATACTTTTTACATCGTCAAATGTATTTGTGATTTTGGGTGAAATATGGAAAGTGCGGTATAAATCCATAACCTCCATATACAGTATGGGAGAAACATTTTCAGAAAGAAGTACAAGTTTTTCGTTTGCAAGGTCAGCCATAGAAATATTTTTCTGCTTTGCCGCAGTATTTGTTTTGTCCGCAATTACATAAAGCTGTTCGCTGTGGGTTACTATAGACTCGACAGATGAGCTTTCGGGGAGCATATCCCTCGGCATAAAGCAAAAGTCATAATCGCCGCCGAGTATATTGCCGTTTTCCGAACCGTCAAGTTCTTTTACATCAACCGTAATATCGGGATAACGATTGCGAAATTCTTTTATGCATTTTGTCGGAAACGAAAAAGAAGTTTGGTCGCACGCAACTGTAATTCTTCCCTTTCCTCCGTCATGCATCTGCTTTATTATAGATGTGGCTTTGTTCAAGGTTTCTACAATTTCTATTGCGTACGGCAACAAAGTCTTGCCCTCGTTTGTAAGGAGAACATCACGGTGCGAGCGTATAAAAAGCTGTACCCCAAATTCTTTTTCAAGGTCTATTATATATCGGCTTACTGTTGACTGCGAAACATAATTACGCCTTGCCGCCTCCGAAAAATTCAGAGTGCGTGCCACAGAGATAAAGCACTTTAACTGATTTATGTCCATAAATAAAGTTTCCTTTCTATGATATAAGATAAATAGCAATTGAATTATAAAAAGTCAATAATGTTTTTTGAAAAACAGAATATTAATAAAAACTAACTATAAATAAAAAGTCAGAAGATTCCAAAGGTCGCTGACCTTTGGTCGTGTGGGAAAAAAGGATACTTAAGGGAAAAGGGCCTCGAAAGCCCTGTTCCTTTAAGCGTGCTTTCTTTTGGAGCTTTTCTTTTCACGCAAAAGAAAAGCGGAATCCGCAGAAATTATATATTACAGTAATAATTGTTTTAAGATAATAATGCAAATGCAGGAATAAATCCGGAAGTGAAAAGCATTTTAACCGGTTTATCCCACATAAATTAACTTTCCTTTCGCTAATTGTATCTTGTTATGCAGGAAGTGAATAAATAAGTCAAAATTGATAAATAATTACATTAAAACTTTAGTTGACCAATTCTTTCCTTTCTGTTATAATTTGAGTATAGCATAATAGTATGCAAAAATCAAATAATAATCAAATACTATAAAACTATAAATAATTATGCGGCAAGGAGCAGTTATGAAAAAAATAGTTATTACAGGTATGGGCGCAGTTACACCTATCGGCATAGGTGTAGATAATTACTGGGAAAATATCACAGCAGGCGTGTCGGGTATAGACACAATCAAAAGTTTTGACGCATCTGAACTTGCGGTTCAGATTGCGGGCGAAGTAAAGAATTTTAACCCGTCGGATTATATGCCGAAAGACTTAATCAGAAAAACGGATCCGTTTATGCAGTATGCATATATTGCTGCAGAGGAGGCTTTAAAGCAGAGCAACCTTGAAATTGAACCTGAACGCACAGGTATTGTAATGGGTACAGCTATGAACGGCATTGCTACAATTGCGTTCACTCAAGACGCACTTTCGGGTGCTGCACATAAAAAGGTAGGACCGAGATTTATTCCTAAAATTCTCGGCAACATTGCCGCTGCAAATATCGCAATCGACCACAATATTCAAGGTCCGAGCCTTACCGTAAGCACAGCTTGTTCATCGGGCGGCGATGCAATCAACACAGCTTGTATGTGTATGCAGACAGGCAAAGCCGATGTAATGCTCGCTGTCGGTGCGGAGTCGGTTCTCTGCCCGCTCGTAATTTATTCGCTTGCAAACGCAAAGGCACTTTCACGCAGAAACGACTCCCCCGCTACCGCAAGCAGACCTTTTGATGTTACCCGTGACGGTTTTGTAATCGGAGAGGGCGGCGGTGCGCTTGTTCTCGAAACCGAGGAGCACGCACTTGCAAGAGGCGCAAAGATTTACGGCGAAGTTCTCGGCTGCGGCAATACAGATGACGCTTACCATGTAACAGCTCCGCATCCGGAAGGAAGAGGTGCTATTGCTTGTATGAAACAGGCTATTGCACAGGCAAATATCGACGCATCACAGATAGGTTATGTAAACGCTCACGGCACAGCTACCAATAAGGGCGATACTGTAGAAACCGCATCAATCAAAAGTGTGTTCGGTGACAAACTTCCGTATGTAAGTTCAACTAAGGGCGCTACAGGCCATATGATGGGCGCAGGCGGCATTACAGAAGTTATTACCTGTGTAAAGGCTATTGAAACAGGAGTAATTCCGCCGACAATCAACTTAAATGAAGTTGACCCCGAGTGCAGCGGAATAGACTTTGTCGCTAACACAGCAAAGAAAGCCGAAATAGATTATGCTATGTCGAACGCATTTGGCTTCGGCGGACAGAATTCAAGCATTATTGTAGGCAGATACAAGGGATAATCCCTAATGATATAAAGGAGAAATTTATGCAGTTTACTTATGATACAGATATGTTTGTAAAAACATTTGAAAGCGAATTTACATGGCTTAACGGCTTTATGAGAAATGTTCGCCGTTTTGGCAATAGAACAGCTGTTATTGACCCTGCCCGTAACATAAAGTGGACATATACAGAATTAAACACAGCTGCAAATAAGTTTGCAAATGCCATGAAAGCAGACGGTGTTAAAAAGGGCGATGTTGTATTTATGCAGCTTTTTAACTCTACACAATTTTTGCTTGGATATATATCACCGCAAAAACTCGGCGCTATCGGTAATCCCGCAAACTTTAATCTTTCTCCGGGCGAAACGGCGGAAATCATCGGTCACAACAAGCCTACTGTATATATGTATGACACAGAAATCCTTGATACCGTTGTAAAGGCTCTTGAAATCACTTCTCATACTCCAAAGGTAATTATCGCCGTAAACAACTCCGGTAAAGAAATCGAACTTCCACAGGGACATATTCTTTTTGAGGACTATATAAAAAATGCCTCCGAAGAAAATCAGCCTGTTGATTTTGAGCCGCATATATATGATGAGGTTGTTCGTTTGCAGACTTCGGGCACAACAGGCACACCAAAGGGTGTTCCGCTCAACAATGTAAACGAAGTGCTTTCGGCACACGATGTAATTATGCATTTCCCGCTCAACCCTACTGACATTACAATGAATATGACGCCGTGGTTCCACCGTGGCGGTTTACATTCGGGCGGCCCTACCCCTACTTTGTATGTAGGCGGATGTATTGTAATTCTGCGTAATTTTAACCCTAAGACCTGTCTTGAATATGTAGAGAGCAATAAGATTACTTTTATAACAGGTGTACCGTCAATTCTCACTCTGCTTGCAAGCCGACAGGAAAAGCACCCTAAGAATATTTCTTCTTTAAAGGGTATAATAACTATGGGCAGTCCGCTTGAAAAAGAGGCTTGTATTCGTTTTCAGAATGTGCTTACACCTAATATTTTTAACGGCTACGGCACAACAGAAACATTTTGGAATACATTTTTACGCCCGTATGATTTACCTGAAATGGCAGGTTCTGCAGGTCGTTCATGTACCGATGATGAGGTAAGAATCGTAAATGTTTACGATGAGGGAAAAGCAAATCCAGATGATACTGTTCCTTGTGACGGCAAGACAGAGGGCGAAATAATTATTAAGTGCCCCGGTAAGACAACCTATTGCTATGTAGGCAACGAAAAAGCCTCAAAGGATAAATTTGCCGACGGCTGGATGTACACAGGCGATGTAGGCACTTGGGACGAAAATCAATTTATCACAATTTCGGGCAGAAAAGATGATATGATTATCAGCAAGGGCGAAAATATCTACCCTGCAAGAATCGAAGAGGCTATCAATAAGCACCCTAAAGTTTCGGAATGTATAGTAACGGGTGTGCCTGACAGTGTTCGTGGCGAAAGCGTTGCAGCCTATGTTATTCCCGAGGACGAAAGCCTTACTGCCAAGGAGCTTTTTGAATTTTGCGCAAATTCCCCTGATATTTCAAAGTACCAGGCTCCGAGATATTACCGCTTTGTGACAGAATTGCCACATACGGCGACAGGTAAAAAGCAGCACTTCAAAATAAGACAACAGGCTAAAGAAGATTTGAAAAACGGTTTGCTTATTAAAAAATAAAGGGTGATTTTTTGCAGATAAAACCATATTCAAGAAGAATCAATTACTATGAAACCGATATGATGAGCATAGTCCATCATTCAAATTATATCAGGTTCTTTGAGGAAGCACGATGTGACTTTATGGAGCAGATCGGCTGCGATGTAAGAGCACTTGAGGATAAAGGTGTTTCTATTGCCGTTGTTGACGCATACGCAAAGTACATTGTGCCGTTGAAATTTGACGATAAGGTTTACATCACAACAAAACTTACTAAGATGTCGGCAGCAAAAATGGAATTTGAATACAAAATCAGATTTGCTGATACCGACATTCTCGCAACAGTAGGCAAAACATCACATTGCTGTGTAAACCGCTCAAATAAGCCGATGCCGATTAAAAAGGCCGACTCAGAGCTTTTTGAAACGCTTAAAAATCTTTTAGAAAAATAACAAAGCAAAGACCTCCGCAACAAACGGAGGTCTTTTGTATGCAGAAATATCTTAAAATCAGCTGGCAGTCGCTCACAGCCTGCTTTTGTCAACAAAGTGGCTGATTAAATCTTTACGGGTTACAATGCCTATGAATACTCCCGAATCATCTGTGACAGGGATAAAGTTCTGATTCAAGGCTCTCTCGTAAAGCTCTTTCATATCAACGCTTATTTTTACAGACGGGTTGAAGTCGGTGCGGATAAGGTCACGCACAAAATACTTTTCCTGCGATTTCATACCCTGCGTTTGCTTTTCGACTATGTACCATAAAAAGTCGCCCTCACTGACTGTGCCGACATACTTGCCGTATTCGTCAATAACAGGTACTGCGGTGTAGCTGTGGGCTTTCATTTTTTCAAGTGCCTGTCTTATGGTGCTGTCTTCATAAATATAAGCCACTGTTTCTTTTGGTTTTAATAGCATTACAATGTTCATTTTATTTCACCGAATTAACTTTCAGATTTGGCGGTCATATATATTTTGCCTATTGCAAATATAATTGCAAACAACAAAAGCGGCGGGTCTTGCTCAAGCAAGCCTGTAAGAATAAAAATTATACTCGGAAAAATTGCCGTCATCATATGCAGTGTGTGGTTTCTGCTGCGATAAAACATTATACAACTTACAATGTGCAGTAAAATTAAAAATACCGTTGAAACAATCCAAAAGTTGCGCATTGTTTCCGACAAAAATCCTTTACCCTGTATTCCGAATCCGCATACCATACAGAAGATTACCGCAAAACCGCCGATTTGTTCAAATGCTTTTAATCCTCTGTTTACCGTGTCTTTCGGCGGCTTGTACTTTTTGTCAATACATCTGAAAATCATCCAAATTATAAATAAAGCCGCAATAACGGGTATTCCGTAAAAATTAAAAAATTGCATTAAATCATCCTAAATATATTATCTGTTTTTATTAATTCTATCACAGTTTTTGATAATTCTCAAGTGCTTTATCCTACAAATTAGAGCAAAATATATATTTTTTACAACAAAAGTGCATAAGTGACAGAATTGTAAATTGATTTTTCAGGAAAAAGATTGTATTATATTAAAGTACACATTTTTGTGAATAGAAAATTTTGGAGGAGATTTCTTGAGCACCGAGAAAAAGCGAAAACGCTTTAGAATAAGCGGAAAGCTTATTTTTAATATAATAGTTCTTGGCATTACCTTTTATCTTATAGTCTTTTTCTGCGTTTCCGAAAACGGAATGATTGACTTGCTTTCTTCACCCGACGGTTTTATATGGGGATGGATAATTGCAGGCATAGTCGCATTTGATATGAATATAGTAATAGACAGTATTGTAACGCAGATACTTATTAGAATACAATATCCCGATTTCAGATTTATTGACGCTCTCAAAGTTGCGCTGGTCGGTGTTTTTTTCGGTGCTGTCACTCCGTCCAACACAGGCGGACAACCTATGCAGTTATATCTTCTTTCAAAAATGAAAGTCGGAGTCGGGTTCGGCTCGGCGTGTATGACGCAAAAATTTGTTTATTATCAGATTGTTACGGGAGTATTCAGCGTACTCGCCATTATAATAAAGTTTGATTATTTTAAAGCGGCTTTTACCAATATATGGTCTACCCTGTTTATCGTACTCGGCTTTTTGACCCAAACAGTTGTTACCGTTTTGTTTTTGGTTGTATCGTTCAGTCCGAAAATTACAGGCAAAATTATTAAGTTTATAGATAAAATTTTACATAAATTCAAATTTATCAAAAATCCGGATAAAAAAGTGAAATCGCTTAAAGAGCAGGTTGAGCTTTTCCATTCAGGCAACAAACTGCTTTATGAAAATAAAAAGCGTATGATGTTGCTTTATGCTCTCGTTGCACTGCAAGTAATTGCTATCCTCTCTGTTCCGTATTTTGTATATCTTTCTTTTGATATGCACAGCATTGCCGTTGAGCACGGTCAGGTTCCGCTTAATTTTCTTGATACAATTTGTATTCAGTCGTTTGTACTCTTTACTTCAAACCTTGTGCCTCTGCCGGGTGCATCCGGCGGCGCAGAGCTTGCGTTTACAATGTACTTTGGCCCGTTCTTTGTTGTGGGACTTGCAAACAAAATTAAGCCTGCAATCCTGTTGTGGAGATTTATTACATATTATGGCGCAATATTAATTTCCGCTCCGTTCTCTTACCTTACAAAGGGCAAAAGAATAGATGACGCCATTAAGGAAAATGAACTTTCCGAAGAAAACTAACTTGAAGAAATAAAAACAGAATAAGCATAATTTTACTGTTCGGCACATTAAAAAGCAATGATAATGTGCCGAACTTTCTTTTATGTAAATCAAATAAATAATTACGGCAGAAATATGCAATATTTTTTGAAGAATATTGCAAAAAAACTTGTTTTTGGTTCAATTCTGATTTATAATTATAAAGTAATAAGAGTGAAAGAGGAGATTTATATGGTTACACTTGATAAAATCTATCACGCATCTTATGTACTTAAAGATGTAGTTATCCCTACCCCGCTTGTTAAGGCAACCGCTATCAGCGATGATTGCGAAGTTTACCTTAAGCCTGAGAATTTGCAGATTACAGGTTCGTTTAAGGTAAGAGGCTCGGGATATAAGATTTCTCAGCTCACAGAAGAAGAAAAGAAGCGTGGTGTTATTGCTTGCTCGGCAGGTAATCACGCTCAAGGTGTTGCGCTTGCCGCAACAAAATACGGTATTAAATCACTTATCTGCTTGCCTGACGGCGCTCCGATATCTAAGGTTGAGGCTACAAAGGGCTACGGCGCAGAGGTTTGTATGGTACCGGGTGTGTATGACGATGCCTACAATAAGGCTTGTGAGCTTCGTGACGAACATAACTATACTTTTATTCATCCGTTTGACGATGAAAATGTAATTGCAGGTCAGGGTACAATCGGTATTGAAATTCTTGAAGAATTGCCTGACGCAGACGCTGTTGTTTGTGCTATCGGCGGCGGTGGACTTATCTCGGGTGTTGCTTGCGCAATCAAGAGCCTTAACCCTAACATCAAGGTTTACGGTGTTCAGGCAGAGGGTGCTCCGTCAATGTACGAGTCAATCAAACAAGGTAAGCCTGTTCATCTTGACAAGGTATCAACTGTTGCTGACGGTATTCAGGTTAAAGAACCGGGTGAGCACACATTTAAGTATGTTCAGAAGTATGTCGATGACATTGTAACCGTAACCGATGATGAAATTTCATCTGCTATTTTAAAACTTATTGAATCACAGAAGATGATTGCCGAGGGCGCAGGCGCTGCACCTCTTGCAGCTGTAATGTTTAACAAACTTCCTGTAAAGGGCAAAAAAGTTGTTTGCGTAATTTCGGGCGGCAACATTGATGTTACTATCCTTTCAAGAGTAATTAAGCGTGGTCTTTTAAGATCGGGCAGATCACAGACACTTTGCATTGAACTTCAGGATAAACCGGGTCAGCTCAAGCAGGTAGCCGATATTATCGCTGACAAGGGCGGAAATGTTATTTCTATCCACCACGAGCGTGCAAGCGAGGGTACTGATATTAACGGCTGTTACCTAAGAATTGTACTTGAAACAAGAAACTTTGACCATGTAAAAGAAATTACAGACGCACTTATTAACGCAGGCTTTAAGCTTGTATAATATATGGAGGAATTTATTATGGAAAAAATCTATACAAAAAATGCTCCCGATGCTATCGGCCCATATTCACAGGCAGTTGTAGTAAACGGTCTTGTATTTACATCAGGTCAGATTGCTATTAATCCTGCAAGCGGCAATGTTGAGGCTACTACAATCGAGGCTCAGACAGAGCAGGTTTGCACAAACCTTAAGAATGTTCTCGAGGCTTCCGGCAGTTCACTTGAAAAGGCTGTAAAGACAGTTTGTTTCTTAAAGGATATGAACGATTTTGCCGCATTCAACGCCGTATATGGCAAGTATTTCACAGAAAAGCCTGCCCGTTCCTGTGTAGCTGTAAAACAGCTCCCTAAGGATGTTCTCGTTGAAGTTGAAGTAATCGCCGAAGTTTAATTCTGTATAAAATCTGTTGATTTTTTCAAAACAAAAACCTGCACTTTAATTATAGAGTGCAGGTTTTTTGCTTAGTAATTAGTAAACTGCTTTAGATAAATGATCATAAGCCGCAGACAGTATTCTTTTTGAGCTTTCATATTCAAAAGTATTGTAAGCCTCATCAAACGCTAAAAGTTTAACGGCTGATAATTCAGACTTTTGAAATTTTACGTTCTGATTTTTATATTCAGCAAGAAAATAAACTATTTGCTTTACTGTATCGACTTTGCTCGGAATTATATGCTCGTCGACTACCCTAAAGCCATCAATAAGATTTGCTTTTACACCGACTTCTTCAAATATTTCTCGTAAGGCGGTTTGTTCTTCGGTTTCATCTGCTTCCATATGCCCTTTTGGAAATCCATGAAAGCCTTGAAGCTGCTGCACAATTAAAAATTTATATTCGTTGTTTTCTTTTGTAAATACAACAGCTCCGCAAGATTTTTCGTATTTCATAGGCTGATTAATTTATTCAATCACAAGTTCAACAGGGCAATGGTCGCTGCCGAAAACTTCTGTGTGAATATCGGCGCTGACAAGTCTTGAATCAAGGGCTTTTGATGTGAGAAAATAGTCAATACGCCAGCCTGCATTCTTTTCTCTCGCTTTAAATCTGTATGACCACCACGAGTATATTCCCTCTCTGTCGGGATAAAAATAGCGGAAAGTATCGGTAAATCCGCTGTCTAAAAGCGCAGTCATTTTACCTCTTTCCTCATCTGTAAAGCCTGCGTTTTTGCGATTTGTCTTAGGATTTTTAAGGTCAATTTCATTATGCGCAACATTGAGGTCGCCACATACGATTACGGGTTTTGTTTTTTCAAGATTTTTCAGATATTCTCTGAAAGCATCCTCCCAAACCATTCTGTAATCAAGTCTTAATAACTCGTTTTTGGAATTTGGCGTATAGCAGGTCACAAAGTAATAGTCCTCAAATTCGGCGGTTATCACTCTGCCCTCTTTATCGTGTTCTTCAATTCCAAGTCCGTAGGTTACGCTTATCGGCTCTTCTTTTGTGAAAAGCGCAGTGCCCGAGTATCCCTTTTTTTCGGCGTAGTTCCAATACATATGATAGCCGTCAAGCTGCAAGTCAATCTGTCCTGCCTGCAGCTTAGTTTCCTGCAAGCAAAATACATCTGCATTTACTTCATTAAAAAAGTCAAGAAAGCCCTTTGTTACGCAGGCTCTTAAACCGTTTACATTCCAAGATATAAATTTCTTCATAATTGCTCCTTATCCTATTATTTCTTCCCATTCTGCCTCTTTAAATCCTGTAAGTACCTTATCACCGTTAATGAGAATGGGGCGTTTTACTAACATTCCGTCGGTTGCAAGCAGTTGATATTTTTCTTCAAGCGACATTTGCGGCAGCTTGTCCTTTAAATTCATTGACTTATAAAGCATACCGCTTGTGTTGAAAAACTTTTTAATGTCAAGTCCGCTCATTTCGTGCCATTGCTTTAATTCCTCGGCTGTCGGATTATTTTCAACAATGTGTCTGTCCTCGTAATCGGCACCTTTGCTGTCTAAGAAATTCTTAGCCTTTTTGCAGGTCGAACATTTCGGATATTCTAAAAATAACATAATATCACTCCAAATAAAAAATACAACTATAGTATAAAATATTTTCGGCTAATAATCAACATTTTCGGCTCTTTGCTTGAAAATAATTTTGATTTTATATATAATATTTATTATGGATAAGTTTGAACTTCTAAAACAATACTTCGGCCACGATTCGTTTCGTGACGGTCAGGAAAATATAATAGATAATATTTCAAGCGGCAGAGATGCGCTTTGTATTATGCCTACGGGCGGCGGAAAGTCGATTTGCTATCAGATTCCGGCACTTATGTCGGACGGCATTGCAATTGTGATTTCTCCGCTTATTTCGCTGATGAAAGACCAGGTTACTTCGCTTAATCAAAACGGAATCAGAGCGGCATACATCAACAGCACGCTTACTCCCGCCCAACAGTCGAGAGCAATTTATAACGCTATGCGAGGCGAATACAAACTGATTTATGTTGCGCCTGAAAGGCTTGAAGCGCCCGCTTTTCTTAATCTTTGCAACAGTATAAAAATTTCTCTGATTGCGGTTGATGAGGCACACTGTGTGTCGCAATGGGGCCACGACTTTCGCACAAGCTATTTGAAAATATCCGATTTTATTTCTAAACTTGATGACAGACCGGTCGTTTCCGCATTTACGGCAACGGCTACCGACGCTGTAAAAAGGGATATTCTAAATCTGCTCGGTCTTAAAAATCCTTTTGAAATAACAACGGGTTTTGACAGAAAAAATTTGTTCTTCGCCGTAAAGCGTCCGCAAAACAAGCAAAAAGAATTACTTGCCATTGTGAGCGAACACAAAAATCAGAGCGGAATAATATACTGTGCTACCCGTAAAAATGTAGAAAAAGTCAGCGATTTTCTCAATGAAAACGGCTATGATTCTCTGATTTATCACGCAGGATTGAGCAATGAAATACGAAGCAAAAATCAGGACGATTTCATTAATGACAGATGCAATCTGATTGTTGCCACCAATGCTTTCGGAATGGGAATTGATAAGCCCGATGTGCGCTTTGTGGTGCATTATAATATGCCGAAAAATCTTGAAAACTACTATCAGGAGGCAGGCAGAGCAGGTCGTGACGGCGAAAACTCCGATTGTGTTTTGCTGTACAGCCCCGGTGATGTTCATACACAAAAATTTTTTATTGAAAATAATGACGAGAATGCCGAACTTACCGAAGAACAGCGTGAAAAAATCAAGAAAAATGATTACTATAAACTTAATGAAATGGTAGGTTACTGTACATCTACCACCTGCCTTAGAAATTATATTCTAAACTACTTCGGTGAGTATCACACAAACGAGTGCAAAAACTGCTCGGCTTGCCTTAAAGAATACAAGCTTGCTGATGTAACGGTAGATTCGCAGAAGATTCTTTCTTGCATTATACGAACAGGGCAGCGGTTCGGCACTTCTACAATATCCGCCGTGCTTGCAGGCTCAACAAGCGAGAATATTTACAAATACAGGTTAAATAATCAGTCTACATATGGCATAATGAGTGACAAGCGCAGAACGGTTATAAACGAGCTTATAACAAGGCTTATTGACGAAGAATATATAACTCAAACTGAGGACAAATACCCTGTTTTAAAGGTAACGCAAAAATCATATCCGATTTTGAAAGGGCAAAAAAGCCTTACAATGCGCCTCGCCGTTAAAGAAGAGCTGCACAGAGAAATTCAGCATACAGAGGTCGATAAGGTGTTGTTTGACAAACTTAAGGAGCGCAGAAAATATCTTGCGGATAAAGCCAGCGTTCCTCCGTATGTTATATTCACCGAAGCATCTTTGCGTGATATGTGCGCAAAACTTCCGACAAACGAAAATGATTTCTTAAGAATATCCGGTGTCGTTATTAAAAAGCATGAAAAATACGCAAAAGAATTTATCCCGATTATTAAGGAATATAAGGAAGAAAAGTTTTAAAATACGGCATACCGTTGAGGTTGCCGTGTTTATGTTTAATGATAAAATCCGACCTCCAAATTGTTAGATTTTTGGTCTGACTTTTGGAGGTCACTTTAAAACTGTGTATTAATATTATATATAATGTATATTGACTTACAAGTATTTTTCTAAGAATATTATTCCTTTTTATGTTTATGAATTGCATATGCAACTGCACCTGTTGCGGTGGCACCCGCTACAGCTCCGACCCCAGCGGCTGCAACTGAATTTCCTGAATTGGCAGTACTTTTAACAGCTTCGGTAGTTGCTTGAACAACTGTGCTGTTTTCAATTCTTGTGTCAGGTACAGTTGTAGGAGCGGTTGTAGGTAACGGCTTAGTAGTTGGCGGAACAGTCACTTTGTGTGTAGTCGGAGGATCGGTTACTAGATTACTGTGTGATGCATGAGAACTATGTTCAGTTGCTATGTTTGAATGTGAGGCATGTGAAGCATGAGAATTATGCTCAGTAGCAACATTCGAATGTGAACTGTGACTACTGTGCGAATCATGTGAAGAATGGCTTTTAGCAGATGTATGTGACACATGAGAACGATGATAAGAAGTTGATGAATGCGAAGAATGTGAACTGTGAGAAGAATGTGCGGCTTGAGCATTTATCCCTGCAATGATGCTCAACAAAATCACCATTGAACCAACTGCAAGTATCTTGTTTCTTGTTATATTACCTTCTTCATCATTGATAAAATTGATTATCTCTTTCTTAACCCTTGGAAACATATCATTTTCCATAAATTTAAACCTACCATTTCTCTATTATTGATTTCTCTTTTTCATTTTGGAGTGCAGAGAAAATCTTATCAAGAATTCCTCTATATGTTTTACATCTGTAAGAATTCGGTTCTCTGTTAAATATATTTTTATTTAATGCCAAATTTGTTACAGGACAAGTTCCGCAATAGGGGCTGTAAACGCAATCGTGACAGGTTGGGAGTGATTCAAGTACGCTTGAAATACAAGCGGCTTTACAATTATTGCAATTTATAAGTTCATCATATGTATTGTTATACACATTACCGAGTTTAAAGGAATCATCTCCCATTTCAGCAAGCATTCTTCCCTCATCGCAAGTATAGACATTACCGTCGTAATAATAAGCAATTTGGCCAATACCTGCTCCACATGGAGAACGCAGCTCCATATAATTCACGGGATAGCCATGCAGAATCTTAGATAAAAAAATTGTAGCGTGACCTTCGCTAATTTCTGTTCCATTCATATTGAGTTGCAAAATATAATCAAAAGCTTTGTTGTAAAATTCTATGAATTTTTCGGCAGAATATCCGACAAAATTCCAATCTTTATTTGCACAACCAAGAGGAGTAAGCGGTCGGATAAAAATGCTTTTTAAGCCCATTGAAATATACTCGTCAATTATTTCTTTATAAAACGGCAGACTGTTGGAAGTTGTAGTTTGAATTGCACCAAACCTTACACCATTAACTTTCAATAGTTCAATAGAGTGTTTCACATCAGAATACGAACCTTTGCCGTTGCGATAACGCCTGTTCATATTATGCACAAGTTCATTGCCGTCAATTGAAGTTGATATGCCTACATTATATTTTTTAATAAAATCAACAATGTCCTGAGTTATAAGCGTGAGGTTTGTCACGATGTTATATGTAATATTTTTTGATCTTTTCTTTAACTCCGTATATTCCACGATATGTTGAATAACAGAAAAATTAGCAAGAGGTTCCCCACCCTGAAATTCAAACGAAAGGTTATCATTTGGTGAAGTCAAAGCTATATCCACGGCTCTTTCTGCAATCTCTTCTGTCATAAATCCGTTAGGTATTTCGTTACCGTTTTGAGTTTGACAATATACACATTTTAAATTACAACTTTTAGTAACAACAAAAATGTGCAATCCGGTTGACGAGAAAAGATAATTTTTACTGTCACGAAAATACGGTTTTACTTTTTCGGCAAATCCTCTTGGAGAACCATTGTAACAAAACATATTTTTCTCTGCTGATTTTCCAAAATCTGAATTCATATCTACTTGATTATTTATTAGAGAAAAAAGTTCTTTTTTATCCGCAAACAAATATCGTCCTAAATCATTTGTAATAAGATATTTATTATTAAATTTTTTAAAATTAAAATAATTAATCATATTTTTATTTTCCTAACGGTATGATATCATCCTTTGAATGTCTTACAGTGCCCGCAAACATTCCGCCGCATGCATCTTTTTGATAGCATTTTTCACATTGTTCTACATACCTGATTTTATAATCACTAATGCTTTTTTCGCAAAGACTTCTGTACTTCTTATCAACAGCGCAAAGAGGGAAATTATACAATCCCACATCAATGCCTGCGCCAATCAGCAAATCAATTGCTTCCTTTGAGGCTCTAAAAGAATCCGGATAGCTTATCCATACTCTGTTTTTATTCTTTGCAGCATTGCCTGTCATTTCAAGTCCTATAAATTTTACACACCCAACGCCTAAGAAGTTTTCGGTAATGAGTTTAGCTATGTCGGTTATGAAATTTGCATTTAGTTTGCTTACAACTATACGCAGTTCTATTTTTGCTCCGATAGACAACAAATTCAACAAACCGTTGAATGTTTGAATAAAACTTCCTTTAGCCTGAGTAATACAATCGTGAGTTTCGCTGTTATACCCATGAATAGGTATTCCTAATTTGAGAGTGCGAGGACAAGTTTGCTTAAATAAATTAAGGTACTCTTTATTGCTGAAGATTCTACCATTTGTGAGTAACAAATACGAAGTATTCGGCAAATTTTCTCTAAGAAAATAAAGCAAATCGAAAATACTTTTGCCTATCAAAAACGGTTCTCCGCCTGTAATTGTTATGTGACACACATCGTCCGGAAAATATTTTGCTATATTTATAAGTTCATCACCGTAATAATTCTCGCCGTTTTTTCGTATAGACTCAGCAGTCGGACACATAACGCAATTTGAATTACATCTGTTTGTAACAAGTATTGCATTATCAAGTGAAGCATTATTAAAGTATTTATAGGCATTACCTCGGCTGTCAACCTGAAAAATATCATAATCGGTACACGAACTAAATCTTTGCGTTTCTTCTTCTGACAAATTGAGAGTAATGTTTTCAGGGTATATGATAATACTTCTATTGCCCAAGAGTCCCGTATTCAAGTCTTTTCCCAATAAATAGTCTTTTACGCTCTCACTCTTAGCAAATGAAAATATTCTTGGTTTTTCATCATAATCTTTAATTCTTATAATCAATTTAGCATTACTCCCACAATGATATAGGTTACTATTCCAAGTGAAATAAATATAGCAAACGGTATCTTTCGCACTATTTTAACTGTTTTGCTTCCATAACTTGACTTTTCCCATCGGCGAATACTTTCACATTCACTTTCAGATAATCTATCACTTATGTTTTCGTTTGATATATCAGGCAGCCCTTTTACTCTTGAATTCAAAAACAACATTGAAGTTTCAGTGGAAATAATCATACCTGCCTTAACATCAGAGGTATTAATGTATTCATAATTGTACTCGCTGATAAAAAGTTTCATAAGCATAACTATAAATACAAGTCCGAAATTAACAATATACATAATTCCAAACGATTGCCTTAGGTATATAAATATAACTGCCAAAATCAATGCTATTGGCAGAATTATCCTTTTATCAAGACGCTTAAATGAATTCAGCAAAATAACAAAAGATATATTTATTGCTAACAGCACAAATATGTAATGCATAAAGAACTCAGAGAAAAAGTATAAAAATATGTTGTCAATTGCTATTATGCAACAAACGGACGATATGTAGTTTAACATGAACGACTTCATACCGGATTTAATTTTAGCTTTATCAGCGATTTTTTTCTGTTTAATACCGCAATATATAGAATCAAAAATAAGGAATATGTAACTGAATGCAAACGCAAACGCAATTACAAAAATTATAGAAAAATTCAGAAAATTAAATTTAGAGTATAATTCTACCGGTGCTAAAAGTGAAAGTGCAATCAAAAGCTTGCAATCACCTGCCGCCCAAATGTGTGCAATGTATAAGATAACAGATATTATTAGAGAAGTTAAAATACTAATTACAGAATCAAGTAGTGTTTCAACTCCGAAAAACATATACTGCAAAACAAGCAAGACAGTTCCAAACAAAGGAAACGGCAACAAATAAAGATTCTTTACATATCCGAATTTTATATCAGTATAAGATGAGCCTATACATAAAATAATAATCAAAACAACTTTTAATACGGTTAAAATGTTCATTTATATCACATTCATTAGATCAATAATGTAGTTGGAAAATTCACAGACAGTTAAATTTATGTCAGATTTTGAGTTTAACACTCTGCAAATTATTTTGTTGTCGTATTTTTCAAGAATAATTTCTGCAATATCAGAAAAATCTTCAATGGATTTTTCAATACACTTTTGATCATATAAATTCAAATCAAATTCAATTATTTTCATTGTTTTCAAACCAATCTGTAAGTATTTCATCAGCGTTAAAATCAATTGTTTGCTTCTTAGGTTCCTCATCATTGATTATTGTAGATGCCATAGCTCGTGCCACCATAATTTTTCTGATGTCTGCGGTTTCCAAATACAAATTATGTCGCATTGTTTGAAAGATCATTTCGTTGTCAAATTCTTGTTCTGATACAGTATTTCCCTCTTTTATGACAAAATCAACGATATATTCATTTTCTGTTTGACTAAGATGTATATATGCCTTGTCAGTAAAATTAAATGCAGCTTTTAATAAAGCCTCTTTACAATATAAATTTCGGTTATATTTTAATAACATAAAATACCTTCTTTACTTATCTTCTGCATTATTCTATCATATTTTTAAGATTTACTCAATTATAAATAGTTCTAATTTGTCACATATCATTTTATGCATTTTGCTAAAAAGTCTTAATTTTGACAAATAAGCTGTTAATTGATGCAATCATTGAATTAACACTGCGTATGGTATAGTTATCGCATATCAGTTTGTTTTTATAGGCAATAACTTTTTCTTTTGTGATTTCAGCACTTTTCACATAAGCGAAAAAAAGTTTTACATCACGAATATATTTTTCTATTGTATTTTTACTTTTTTCTTCGTTTTTAAGATATATGGCGAATGATGATATTTTATCATCTGTTAAAACTCTTTCTTTCATCGTGTTTACCTCCGTTAAGTATTAATAATATTTTATACGAAAAACACGAATATAAATTAACGGCATACCATTTCTATAATTTAACATTGAAATGGTATGCCGTTTCTGATTACAAATTCTGCAAATCTGCGCGTGGAATATCGCTTTCAAGATTATCTCTTGCTAAGTCGTTGTCTATATAAGAATAAAAATTTGAAATAGGTCTTTCGCTGTGCGGTTTACTGTGATACACCTTTTGTGACGGCGGCTGTGTGCCTGCAATAATCGGATTGGCTTTTTCGTTGCTAAGTTTAGCTCCGCCCTGCAATTCAGGTACAATCTCTGCTCTGTTTTTATTTTTATCGTAAATGTTATCTGCTCTGTGCATTCCTTTTTTAGCCATAAAAATCACCTCAAAAGTATTTTGCACAGTAAAAACAGAATTATTAGCATATGAAATAAAGAGCCTTACAATAAAAGCGAAATAAACATATAAAAAATCCTGCCTGAAAAATCAGACAGGATTTTGAATTTATTAAAGGATTTAATTAGCAAACACCCTGAGCAATCATTGAATCTGCAACCTTCTCAAAGCCTGCGATGTTAGCACCTACTACATAGTTGCCCTCATAGCCGTACTTCTTAGCAGCATTGTCAATGTTGTGGAAAATATTAACCATAATGTTCTTGAGCTTAGCGTCAACTTCCTCAAATGTCCATGAAAGACGCTGTGAGTTCTGTGACATCTCAAGAGCAGAAGTAGCAACACCGCCTGCGTTAGCTGCCTTACCCGGAGCGAAGAGTAAACCTGCCTCCTGGATGAGCTTTGTAGCCTCAAGAGTTGTAGGCATATTAGCGCCCTCTGCTACTGCATAGCAACCGTTAGCGATAAGTCTCTTAGCATCGTCAGCGTTAAGCTCGTTCTGTGTAGCACATGGAAGAGCAACATCACACTTAACTGACCAATCGAATTTACCCTCATGGTACTCTGCATTTGGACGGTAGTTCTTGTACTCTGAAAGTCTGCCTCTCTTAACTTCCTTGATTTCCTTAACAGCGTCAAGGTCGATACCCTCTGCATCGTAAACCCAACCTGTTGAATCAGAAAGTGTAACTACCTTAGCACCAAGCTCTGTAGCTTTCTGTGTAGCGTAAATAGCAACATTACCTGCACCTGAAATACAAACTGTAGCACCGTTGATGTCTTTACCGTTGCACTTGAGCATTTCCTCTGTGAGGTAAAGAAGACCGTAACCTGTAGCCTCTGTTCTTGCTAAAGAACCGCCCCAGTTGAGGCCCTTACCTGTAAGAACGCCCTCATATACATTTCTGATTCTCTTATACTGACCGAACATATAACCAATCTCACGAGCGCCTGTACCGATGTCGCCTGCAGGAACGTCTGTGTCAGCACCGATGTGCTTGCAAAGCTCTGTCATAAAGCTCTGGCAGAAAGCCATAACTTCGTTGTCGCTCTTGCCCTTAGGGTCAAAGTCAGAGCCGCCCTTACCGCCGCCGATAGGAAGACCTGTTAATGAGTTCTTGAAAATCTGCTCAAAACCGAGGAACTTAATTACACCAAGGTTTACAGACGGATGTAATCTTAAACCGCCCTTGTAAGGTCCGATAGCGCTGTTGAACTGTACACGGAAACCACGGTTTACCTGTACCTTGCCGTTATCGTCAACCCAAGGAACTCTAAACATAATAACACGCTCAGGCTCTGTGATTCTTTCGAGAATTGCGTTCTCCTGATACTTAGGATTAGCCTCAAATACAGGCTCAAGTGATGTTAAAACTTCTGTAGCTGCCTGAATAAACTCAGGTTCGTTTGGATTTTTTGCTTTAAGCTTTTCGAGCTGTTCACTTACATACGACATTGTATGTTCCTCCTTATTAATTCAAAACAATTTATCATTACCACAATTAAATATTGTTTGTGGCTTTCGACATATTTATAATACTACTTTTTTAACTGTTTTGCAAGTTTTTTAAATAAAGTTTATAAACTTGTTAATATTTAGCCATTATTTTGTCGAAAATAAAAATATTTTACCTAAGTTATGAAAGTTGCTTGTGCTCGAGTTGCTTTGAAATAAGTTTTTAACACCAACTTACCGTTTTGTATAGTTCGTCAGTTGAATTTTTAACATTTGCTTTAGTTGCAAACGCACATAAACAATGATATAATACAAATAGTAATATTTTGAAATGCGGTGATTTTATGGACTACACTAAAAGATTAAGGGAATTAAGAATCGCAAACGGATATACTCAAGCGGAGATTGCTTTTCTGCTGCATACAAGGCAGGAACAGTACAGCAAATATGAAAGCGGAAAGCGTGAGTTGCCTATAAAGCATTTGATTTCACTTTGTATGATTTACAGAGTGTCAAGTGATTACATTCTCGGTCTTGATAAATTCAATAAATAACGGTTATGTAAATTTTATAGATTAAGAATTAACTCATTGTTCGGATTTTAAAATGATAATTTTATTTTAAAATTTCAAGGAATAACCTATCCCCTTTTAAGGCAAAAAATTACCGCCGACTATTGTCGACGGTTCGTTGCACAATAAAACAGGTCACTTCCGATTTCTCAAAAGTGACCTTTAATTTTTTATCAAATATCGTTTCTTACGATATCTTCGTAGCTTTCTCTCTTAACAATAACTCTTGACTTGCCGTTATTTACCATAACAATAGCAGGACGAGGGATTCTGTTGTAGTTAGATGCCATTGAGTAGTTATATGCACCTGTTGAAAGAACAGCAAGTGTATCGCCTACTGTAACAGGAGCTACCTGTGTGTGTTCCTGTACAAGGTCGCCGCTTTCGCAGCACTTACCTGCAACGGTAACGGTCTGTGTAGCCTCTTTGTCTGCGTGGCTTGCGTTTACTACTGTGTAATCAGACTGATAAAGCGCATATCTGATGTTGTCGGTCATACCGCCGTCAACAGATACATAGGTTCTGATGTCAGGGATTTCTTTGATACCGCCGACTGTGTAAAGCGTAATACCTGCTTCACCGACGATTGAACGGCCTGGTTCAATAAAGATGTAAGGTACAGGCACATTGTGTTCCGCAGCCTTTGCTTTTACGGCAACAGATACTTTTTCCATATAATTCTCATAAGGAACAGGCTCGTCGCTGTTTACATACATAATGCCAAAGCCGCCGCCAAGGTTTAAGTTGCTGATTGTAACACCAAGCTCGTCCTTAATTTTGCCGATGAAGTCCATCATAATTTCTGCAGCTGTAACAAATGGGTCAATATCAAAAATCTGTGAACCGATGTGGCAGTGAAGTTCTGCAAGGTTTACATTTTCATATTCAAGTGCCTTTTTAACAGCCTCAAAAGCCTCACCTGTTTCAAGTGCAAAGCCGAACTTTGAATCAATCTGACCTGTTCTGATGAAATTATGAGTGTGTGCGTCAACACCCGGCTTAATTCTGAATGAAATCTTTGCCTTTTTACCGAGTTTGCCTGCAATTTCATTTAAAAGCTCAAGCTCGTAAAGGTTGTCGACTACAAATGTGCCGACGCCTGCGTTAAGTGCAAATTCAATTTCAGCGGCTGTTTTATTGTTGCCGTGAAAATGGGTTTTCTCCATAGGAAAACCTGCCTGCTGTGCTGTATAAATCTCGCCGCCCGATACTAGATCAAGTCCGAGATGCTCTTCGTTTGCAATTCTGCAAAGCTCCTTACAGCTAAGCGCCTTGCTGGCATAAAGCGGCATACCGTTGCCGTTGTAGAACTTTTTGAAAGACTCAACATATGAACGGCAGGTTGTTCTGATTGTGTTTTCGTCAAGCACATAAAGCGGAGTGCCGTACTCCTTTGCAAGCTCAACTGTGTCGCAACCGCCGATTGTAAGATGTCCTTTTTCGTTAATGTTTAAGCAATCATTTACAAACATTCTCTCATACCTCCTGATATTTACTTGCGCAGCCTTTTATTCGGTCTGCAAAATATGTGACTCTATAAGAGCCTTTATTTCCTCTTTGCCATATCCGTCCTGTGCCGAAAACTCTATCATAGGTAAATCTTCGATTGTGCTGAAAATATCCTGATAGTATTCAAGCTGTAGTTTCTGGTTTGTTTTGTTCAGCTTGTCACGCTTTGTAAGCACTACAGCAAATGGGTAATTACTTTTGTAAAGAAAGTCCACCATCTCAAGGTCGTCATCTGTAGGAGGATGGCGCATATCGAGAATTTGGATAATCAATTTTATATTTCTTTCCTGTGCAAAATATCCCTCTACAAGTTCAGCCCAGCGTTTCTTTTCGTTTTTGGAAACCTTTGCGTAGCCGTAACCCGGTAGGTCAACCATACGAAATTCCTTTAATTTATAGAAATTTATAGTAGCGGTTTTACCGGGTTGGGCGCTGACTCTTGCGAGTGCTTTTCTCTGCACAAGTTTATTTATAAGAGAGGACTTTCCGACATTTGAATGTCCTGAAAAAACAATTTCGGGCATATCAGATTTTGGCAGCTGTTCTTTTGTGCCGGCGGCAAATTCAAATTGTACTTCGTTAAAATTCATTTACCTCACCCCTACTGTCTGATGTTTTCCGATTTGGTAGTTACCGTATTATCGGCAACTGCGTTCCATTGCTTTTCTGAAATTACAGGTACATCGACTATTGCAATCGGGACTACCTGCGAGAAACTTGTAACAGGAATAAAACTTACTTTTTCCTTTACAACAGGGTCTATTTCCTCAAGGTCTGCTTCATTTTCCTTTGGAATGATAACGGTTTTAATGCCCGATTTATATGCAGCCATACTCTTTTCTTTTAAGCCGCCTATCGGCATTACATTGCCTCGTAGGGTAATTTCACCTGTCATTGCAACATCACGCTTTACGGGCTTTCCTGTCAAAGCTGAATAAATGGCGGTTGCCATTGTAATACCCGCCGAAGGACCGTCCTTTGGTACAGCACCCTCGGGAGCGTGAATGTGAATATCTTTATTTTTATAGAACTGCGGATTAATTCCGAGTGAATTTGCGTGACTTCTTATGCAAGTAACGGCAGCCTTTGCCGACTCCTGCATAACATCACCGAGAGAACCCGTAAGCTCAAGTTTGCCCGTGCCCTCCATAACCGCAACTTCAATCGGTAAAAGTTCACCGCCGACGCTTGTCCAAGCAAGTCCGTTTACAGTGCCGATTTCGTCCTTTGACGGCAATTTATCGGTTGTAAATTTCTTGTGTCCGAGCATTTCAAGAATTTCTTTGTCTGTAATTTTAAAAGTTTCCTGTTCGTCTTCAAGTTTTTTAACTGCGCATTTACGGAGCACATTTCCGATTAATCTTTCAAGAGTACGAACACCCGCCTCTCTTGTATAAAAATCAATTAGGAAATACAGCGCCGATTGAGTAAATTTAACCTCTTTAGCGGTAAATCCGCACTTTTCAAGCTGCTTTGGAACAAGATGCTTTTTAGCGATATTAAATTTTTCTTCTCTTGTATAGCTGTCAAGCTCAATGATTTCCATTCTGTCACGCAATGGTGCGGGAATTTGTGATACATCATTGGCTGTTGTAATGAATATTACATTAGACAAATCAAAAGGAATATCAATATAATGGTCAACAAACTTGTTGTTCTGTTCCGAATCGAGGACTTCAAGCAAAGCGGATGTAGGGTCACCTTTGTAATCGCTGGCAAGTTTGTCGATTTCGTCAAGAATAAGAACAGGGTTGTTTGAACCTGCATTCTGAATGGCAGTCATAATTCTGCCCGGAATAGAGCCGATGTAAGTTCTTCTGTGACCTCTGATTTCTGCCTCGTCACGCACGCCGCCGAGGGCTATTCGCTGACTTTTTCTGCCGATTGCTTTCGCTATTGACTGAGCAATAGATGTTTTACCAACACCGGGAGGGCCTGCAAAACAGATAATCTGACCGTCCTGCGAACCTCTCAATTTTGTAACGGCAAGCTGCTCAATGATTCTTTCCTTGATTTTAGCAAGTCCGAAGTGAGATTTATCAAGTTCTTTTCTTAACTTGGTAACGGAAATTTTATCTTTGGTAGCTGTGTTCCACGGAAGGTCAAGCACTGTGTCAAGATAAGTCCTGATTACAGACGCCTCCTGACTTCCGTAAGGCATACGCATAAGTTTTTTGCACTCTTTGATGAGGATATTTTCAGTTTCTTCGGAAAGTTCCAAAGCATAAATTCTTTCGGCGTAAGCCTCTGCCTCTGCGGACGGATTATCGTCTTCGCCGAGTTCTTCTTCAATAATCTTTTTCTGCTCTCTAAGAAAATAATCTCGCTGATTATCTTCGATTCTATCTCTTGCTTTCTGAACAATATCCTTTTCAATAGAAAGAATATAGGTTTCATTTATAAGAATATCAAGCAACATATCAAGTCGCTCGGTTTGGTCGAGTTCCTCAAGAATAGTTTGCTTTGCCTGATAATCAAGCACAATGTTGTCTGCTATGTAGTCTGCAAGCTCGCCGCAAGACTTACAAGAGGCAACTTTAAATATAATATCATTCGGAACTCGAGGAGCTACCTTGACATAGTTTTCAAATTCCAATCTGACAGCACGCATCAAACCGAGTTGTTCGGAGGTGTGCTTAAACTTTTTATCCGGATACGGCTCAACTTCGGCCATAAGACAATTTTTATCGAATACAGGAGTTACAATTCCGGCTCTGAATTTGCCCTCAATAACAACTCTTGTTGAGTTATCGGGCTGTTTGATTACCTGAACTATTTTTGCAACTACGCCTGTTGAGTAGCATTTTGTAATATCCGGGTCGTTTTCGGCAGCGTCTTTCTGTGTAACAAGAAAAATAAGCTGATCGTTTTTCATAGCGGCATTTATAGCACTGATGCTCTTCTTTCTTCCCACATCAAAATGAATGAGTGCTTTCGGAAAAACAACAAGTCCTCTGAGCGGCAGAACGGGCAAAAGTATTAAATTATCGTTTCTATCGTCCATTTTCTATCCTCCCATCACAATTTATTTCACAAATTAAAAACATAATCTAAATCCGATAGGTTCTTTGTAAGAGTTGGTAAATTATGGTTTACATCACAAGTTAAGCCAAATAATTTAAAATTTAGGTCAAGTCTTTTTAAAGGCTTGCGGGTTTGGGCAGCGCCCATAATATTTTCCTATATTACAATTTATCAAGTGCAAACAGCCACGCTGTTTGCGTGCTAAAACTAAGTTTGTTAAAACAGGCGACAG
>ENA-OOYV01000034-OOYV01000034.1-human-gut-metagenome-genome-assembly--contig:-NODE-34-length-98883-cov-4.413648_pt1 | contig 98883 bp, 86 predicted proteins | sample MGYA00241704_ERZ501380 | MGnify/ENA primary metagenome ERZ501380 (study PRJEB25962, sample SAMEA2042984) | human gut metagenome | biome: human gut; feature: human-associated habitat; material: faeces...
GGCCCCCGTCAATTCCTTTGAGTTTCAACCTTGCGGTCGTACTCCCCAGGTGGATAACTTATCGATTTCTCTTGACTACCGACATTATATCGCCGACAGCGAGTTATCATCGTTTACTGTGTGGACTACCAGGGTATCTAATCCTGTTTGATCCCCACACTTTCGTGCATCAGCGTCAATTTAGGATTTGTCAGCTGCCTTCGCAATCGGTGTTCTGTGTAATATCTATGCATTTCACCGCTACACTACACATTCCGCCAACAGCATCCTAATTCCAGCTCTGCAGTATCAACGGCACGGTAGGTGTTAAGCACCTAAATTTCACCGCTGACTTACAGTAACCGCCTACGCACCCTTTAAACCCAATAAATCCGGATAACGCTCGCATCCTCCGTATTACCGCGGCTGCTGGCACGGAGTTAGCCGATGCTTATTCGTACGGTACTCTCATCAGGCCATTCATGACCCTTATTGCTCCCGTACAAAAGAAGTTTACAATCCATAGGACCTTCTTCCTCCACGCGGCATGGCTGGATCAGATTTCCATCCATTGTCCAATATTCCTCACTGCTGCCTCCCGTAGGAGTCTGGACCGTGTCTCAGTTCCAGTGTGGGGGACCTTCCTCTCAGAACCCCTAGACATCGTCGCCATGGTAAGCCGTTACCTTACCATCTAGCTAATGTCACGCGAGCCAATCTATAACCACCTAAGCTTTAATTATCTAAAGATGCCCCTAAATAATTCTATGGAGTATTAGACCAAGTTTCCCTGGATTATCCTCCTGTTATAGGTATGTTGCTCACGCGTTACGCACCCTTCCGCCGGTCGCCGGCATAAGTATTGCTACTCACCCGCTGCCCCTCGACTTGCATGTGTTAAGCCTGCCGCTAGCGTTCATCCTGAGCCAGGATCAAACTCTTCATTGTATATATCTTTTTACAATTCCTTAGCTCTGTCCTGTAACTCTTCCTATTTTTTTCTTATACAATACATCTCTTCCAAAATATACTGCATCTAAAGGAATTTACGCTCTTTGCTGTATTTTATCTTTACAGCGCATATCTTTCAATATGCTGCTTGTCTTTAATCTTTTCAATGAACTATCCTCTCGAAAAACTCAAACTTCACATCCGGTCTCTCTGGTGGATCAACCGACTAGGTTTGAACACCGTTTTTCGTTTGGGACTGCAAAGGTAGATATTATTTTTTATCCTCCAAACTTTTCTTCAATTTTTTTTTAATTTTTTTAAATCGAAACTGAAGTATCATACACCCCTCATCATATCTTCTCATTTGCGGGGTGCAAAGGTATGCCTACCGTCTCTATTTTCCAAATTAATTTTCGCTTTTTTTGATAGAAAATTAATATCTACCTGTAAATCAGTTGAAAAATTATCCGTTTATTCTATCCAATATCGCCTGTATCTTTTCTGTACACCCTCCACAGCCCGTTCCGGCGTTTGTAAATTCTCCAACCTGTTCTACTGTCTTTAGATTTTTTGTCCTGATTGCGTCTTCTATTTCGCCCATTGTAACGGCAAAACAGTCGCATACGACATCATTTCTCTCCATAATATTTATTTTTTATTGGTAACATTACCTTAACAATTGTAATGCTGTTTTGTTGTGCTGATTCATTTAGTAACATAAAAAAATTAAGTTGCCTCTGATTCCTTAAAAGGATGTAGTTTTTTTGAAGGTTACTTAGATAAGTAAAAATTTAAAGTAAACGTCATTGGCTTTGTTTTGAGTTTATAGTTAAAAATCATTCTATCAGCCAAAGCTTTCTTTACCCTAAAAACAGCCAAAGCTAACGCTAATGCCAATGCTAACGCCAAAGCTATATGTCGTAATAATTTTGAAACAATTTTTACACGAGCTTATATATAGGTATCTAAAGTAGAAGATTTAAAAAAAAATAAAAAAAAATTGTTGCTAAATGAAGAATCTATTTACATTTGCAATCGTAAAATCTAAGTAATGTACAACAGAGAGGAAAACATAATGGTTAATTTTGGAATGTGGCATGTCCAACGCCACGCCTCTGTTGCATACTCACTCGTCCGAATATAGTGGATGTTGCGGCCGGATTAAAGCTTGCAATATTCATGAATTCTTAGGACTCCATATTAAAAAATATTATCATAGCACATAACGGTAGAACTTTGTGTTTGTATAGGTATATCATATCTGTTATACTATGCAAGCAACAAGGATGGTTCGTTAGGAAGATTTCATTTTATGCGGCTGCATAAGCCAATGTAACATTAATTTATAGGATGAAAGTAAACATTTATGTCGCAGACGAAAGTCATGCTGTATATGCAGAGGAGATTTGCGAATTAGTATTTGTTTCGGCTCAGGAAAGAGGCACAGGGATAGCAAAAAGAAGTCCAGAATATGTCAAAGAGAAGATGAGGGACCATAAAGCAGTAATTGCAATTGCAGAGGATGGTTCATTTGCCGGTTTCTCATATATAGAGACATGGAGCCATACAAAATTTGTGGCAAACTCCGGCCTTATAGTAGCGCATCAATTTAGAAAGACAGGACTTGCCAAGAGGATTAAACAGGAGATCTTCAACCTTTCAAGAAAGATGTACCCGTATGCAAAGATCTTTAGCATTACAACAGGGCTTGCAGTAATGAAAATAAACTCGCAACTTGGATTCAGGCCTGTTCCGTTCTCAGAACTCACAGATGACGATGAATTCTGGAGGGGTTGCAAGGGATGTAAAAATTATGATATTTTAGAGCGTAACAACAGAAAAATGTGCCTTTGCACCGGGTTATTGTATGACCCGGCAGAACACAAAGAAAATGAAAAACCTGTCAAGACGGACGACTCCACCCTGCTTAAATATCTTAAGAAAGGGTTGCAGCCTATTGCAAAAGCAGCCCATCATGCAAAATTATGGTAAAGGAAATTAATTGTCGGGAAGAAAATAATAACTATAATAAATATCCTATCATGAAAGAGAAAGTTGTATTGGCCTTTAGCGGCGGATTGGACACATCATTTTGTGTTCCATATCTAAAAAATGAGAAAAATCTTGAGGTTCACACTGTTATGGTGAATACGGGTGGCTTTGGCAAGGAAGAGGAGGAGAAGATAAAAGAGCGTGCACTTAAATTAGGTGCAGCAAGCCATACAAACATAAATGCTTTAGATACCTACTACAACAAGGGGATTAAATATCTGATTTTTGGTAATATCCTAAAAAACTCCACTTATCCGCTTTCTGTAAGTTCAGAGAGGATTTTTCAGGCGCTTGCAGTTCTTGAACATGTAAAAAAAATTGGTGCAGGGTATGTTGCACACGGAAGCACAGGTGCGGGAAATGATCAGGTAAGATTTGATATTGTTTTTGAGATTCTTGCACCTGAAGTTAAGATAATTGCCCCAATAAGAGAGCTTGCTCTTAGCAGAAAGGAGGAGATTGATTATCTTGCAAAACATGGCTTTGATTATAGTTGGGAGAAGAGCAAATACTCAATAAATCAAGGAATATGGGGGACAAGCATTGGCGGCGTTGAGACACTTTCCTCAGATGGGTATCTGCCCGAAGAGGCTTATATTCACCATGTAGCAGAGCATCTTAACGGAAAGGAGGAGAAGGTTACTGTTGGCTTTGAAAAGGGTGAGCCATGCTCGCTGAACGGGGTAAAAATGCAACATGTTGAGGTTATTAAAAAATTGGAGGAGATTGCAGCCCCATACGGAATTGGAAGAGATATGCATGTTGGCGACACCATCATTGGAATAAAGGGACGTGTAGGGTTTGAGGCAGCTGCACCTCTTATTATAATCAAATCTCACCATCTTCTTGAAAAGCACGTACTTGTAAAGAACCAACTGTATTGGAAAGAGATGATTTCAAACTATTATGGGCAGCTCATGCACGAGGCTCAATACCTGGATCCTGTTGCAAGGGATATGGAGGCATTCTTAGAAAGCACTCAACAAAATGTAACCGGAGGGGTTGATGTATTACTAAGGCCATATTCGTTCTTTGTATTGGGATGCAGAAGTGCTCACGATTTAATGTCCTCAAAATTTGGCGAATACGGTGAACTTAACAAATCTTACACGGGACGTGACGTAGTTGGGTTTACCAAAGTGATGGCCAATCCGTTAAAGATTTTCTATGCGGTAAACGAACAACAACAATAAATGAAAGACAACAAAGTAAACATCTGTATTGCGGGGGGAACCGGCTACACTGCAGGAGAGCTTTTAAGGATATTGCTCAATCACCCATGTGCAAACATCACCTCTGTTTTAAGCACTACATCTGCAGGCACAAAGCTGTCTGATATTCACACAGACCTCTTGGGAGAGACAGATATGCTCTTCTCAACAGAGCCCGCTGCCGATACAGATTTGGTGTTTCTCTGCTTGGGGCATGGAGTATCAAGAGAGTTTTTAGACAAGACTTCGCTTCCCGACAAAGTATCCGTTATAGACCTTGGCAATGATTTTAGGATTGAGCCGCACTATGGGGGCAGAGACTTTGTCTATGGTTTGGCAGACACGTTTGCTGATGAGATAAAAATGGCAGGAAATGTAGCCAATCCGGGTTGTTTTGCCACTGCCATACAAACAGCAATAGCACCATTGGCCTCAAAGAAAATGCTTGTAAACGAAGTGCACGTAACAGGTATAACAGGTTCTACCGGAGCAGGAAAAAGCCCCGGTAGTACCACCCATTTCAGTTACAGAGATAATAATATCTCCATTTATAAATTATTTGAGCATCAGCACCTTAGTGAAATTAAACGCACTATATGCAGACTGCAGGGCATCACACCTCAAATTACATTTGTACCAATGCGCGGTGATTTTACCAGGGGAATATTCGCATCAATTTACACCGAATGCGATCTTGGCAAAGATGAATTGGATGAGCTGTACACAAACTATTACAAGGATTCGCCGTTTGTATTTATAAAGGAGAAAACTGTAAGCCTAAAAGAGGTTGTAAATACGAACAAAGCTGTTCTTCATTTGGAGAAACATGGCAAATACCTGCATATAAGTTCTGTAATAGACAACCTTGTAAAAGGAGCATCGGGGCAGGCTGTTGAGAATATGAATTTAATGTACGGATTCCCAAGAGATTGCGGATTACGTCTTAAACCATCTGCATTTTAGATACGCTTATTTAATATTAGTTAAGTAATTATAAGATGAATTTATTTGATGTTTACCCGTTATGGGATATAGAACCCGTAAGAGCAAAAGGTTGCAAAATATGGGACAATAAAGGAGATGAGTATTTAGATCTTTATGGTGGACATGCCGTAATAAGCATAGGCCATTCAAATCCGGAATATATAGACGGCATAACAGAGCAACTTAATAAAATAGGATTTTACTCAAATGCTGTAAAGAACAATCTACAAAAAGAGTTTGCTGAGAGATTGGGTAAGGTATGCGGCTACCCGGATTACTCTCTCTTTTTGTGCAACAGCGGAGCAGAAGCCAATGAAAATGCAATGAAACTTGCCTCCTTCCATACAGGAAGAAAGAAGATTCTTGCTGTAAAAAAGGCTTTTCATGGTCGTACAAGCGGAGCGGTAGAGGCTACCGATAATCCAAATATTCAAGCACCTTTCAACTGTAATGGGAACATTAAATTCATTGAGCTGAACAATATAGCAGAGCTGCAAAGAGAGTTGGAAACCAAAGAGTACGCAGCATTCATTATAGAGGGAATACAAGGTGTAGCAGGAATATATGTCCCTAATAATGAATTTATTGCAGCAGCACGCGAGCTATGTACACAAACCGGCACCCTTCTTATTTTAGATGAGATACAAAGCGGATACGGAAGAAGCGGAAAATTTTACGCACATCAGCATGTAACATATAATGGAGAGCCCCTCAAAGCAGATATCGTTTCAATGGCCAAAGGAATTGCAAACGGGTTTCCTATGGGTGCAATAATAATTTCGCCCCAAATAAAACCTGTGTACGGTATGTTGGGAACCACATTCGGAGGGAACCACCTTGCCTGCGCAGCGGCTCTCTCCACCCTAAAAGTACTGGTAAAAGAGAAACTGACAGAAAATGCCGGCATTATTGGCAAATATCTAAAAGATGAACTGAATAAAGCTGCAGAGGCATACATAAAAGAGAATGGGAAATCCCCTTTTAAAGAGATAAGAGGTATTGGCCTTATGATTGGCATTGAGATGGAGCCAGAACATCAAGGCCTTAGAAACCAGCTACTGTTCAATGAGAATATTTTTACCGGTGGGGCAGGTAAAAATGTAATTAGGCTGTTACCACCTTTGTGTATTAGCAAAGAGGAGGTTGACATCTTTATTGCAGCACTGAAACGGTGTTTGAAATTAGGATAAAGTATATAATAGAGGTATTCTTATAAGATTTGAAACAATGAGAAATTTTTTATCTGTACACGATATAGAGAATCTCCGGCAGATGTTAGAGAAAGCAATGTATGTTAAGGCCAATCCTTTTGCAGACTGTGATTTGGGCAAAAACAAAACAATTCTGCTTATATTCTTTAACTCAAGCCTTAGAACAAGACTCAGCACCCAAAAAGCAGCCATGAACCTTGGAATGAATGTTATGGTATTGGATATAAACCAAGGGGCATGGAAGTTAGAAACGGAAAGAGGTGTTGTTATGGACGGTGATAAACCAGAACACATGCTCGAAGCCATTCCGGTTATGGGATGTTATTGCGACATAATAGGTGTAAGGAGTTTTGCAAGATTTGAAAATAAACAAGATGACTATACAGAAAAGATCCTTATGCAGTTTGTAAAACTTAGCAGCAAACCTGTAATAAGTTTGGAGGCAGCCACCGGACACCCTTTGCAAGCATTTACAGACATAATTACAATAGAGGAGTACAAGAAAAAGGCAAATCCTAAAGTTGTTCTTACATGGGCTCCGCATCCAAAAGCACTTCCTCAAGCTGTGCCAAATTCATTTGCACAATGGGCAGTTGCAGCGGGTTATGAGGTTGTAATCACACATCCAAAGGGGTATGAGTTATCTACGCAATTTACAAAAGGAGCTACCATTACGTATAATCAAGATAAGGCTTTTGACGGAGCCGATTTCATATACGCCAAAAACTGGTCTGCCTTTTCTGACGAAAACTACGGAAAAGTAATAAATACAGATACCTCATGGACAGTAGACAGCAAAAAAATGTCACTTACAAATGATGCGTACTTTATGCACTGCCTCCCTGTAAGAAGGAATATGATAGTTACAGATGAGGTTATCGAGAGTAGAAACTCTATAGTCATTCCGGAGGCTGCCAACAGAGTAGTTTCTGCACAGACAGTAATAAAAGAGATACTACTGAGCAATAGATAATATTATTTTTACATATAGAACATTTTGATAGCATGAAGAAACTTACAATTGTTAAAATAGGTGGAAACGTGGTAGATGAGCCACTTAAATTGGATGAGTTCCTGTTAAAACTCCATAAAATACAGGGGCCAAAGATTTTAATACATGGAGGTGGCAAGATAGCATCTCAGATCTCCCCAAAACTTGGGATAGAGGTTAAGATGGTTAATGGAAGAAGGGTAACAGATGAAAAGACGTTAAGGCTGGTAACCTCGTTATACGCAGGACTTATAAACAAGCAGATTGTTGCAAAACTACAAGGATACGGAACTAATGCCATAGGTTTATGCGGCGCAGACGGAGGTGTTGTTCCTGCAGTAAAAAGAGAGGACCCAAATATGGACTGGGGATATGTTGGCGACGTAGATGCAAATAAGATAGATACCCTTTTCCTTGAACAATTGCTTGGCAGGGGGATGGTTCCGGTCTTTTGTGCAATAACACATAATTCCAACGGTACCCTGCTCAATACCAATGCAGATACAATGGCATCTGCAATAGCAGTTGCAATGACAAAGGATTTTAATGTAGATCTTATCTACTGCTTTGAGAAGGACGGTGTGTTGTATGACAAGAATGATGATTCATCTGTAATACCTTTGATTACCTCTAAAGAGTACAGGACTCTACTACAGGAAAAGATTATTGCAGACGGAATGATTCCAAAAATGGACAATGCCTTTAATGCTCTGAATAACGGTGTAAACAGGGTAATAATAAAGAATGCAGAGAACCTTCTTAACGATAAGGAGACCATTCTCAAATTATAGAATTAACAGCACCCGTCAAAATGCAAATATGCAATCGCAACAATTAAACAGCTCTTTTGCAATTGAACTGCTCACGCAGATGATAGCTATTGAATCTCTTACATGCAGAGAGAGTAACAGGGCAGACTACCTTATAAAGGTGATTGGGGAATATAAGGAGAGGAACGGATTTAAAATAGAGAGGATAGGGAATAACCTTATACTATTGCCGGCAATGTTGTATACAGACTCCCCCACCCTGCTCATGGTTTCTCACATAGATACTGTACCACCGGCAAAAGATTACAGTTTTAACCCTGTAGAGCCGTTCATAAAGGATAACAAGATTTTCGGCCTTGGCTCAAACGATGATGGTGGATGCGTTGTCTGTATGGTAACTTCTGCTCTAAATTACTATTTAAACTGCAAAGATCATTACATGAGCAAAAGCAATATTGAAGAGGCGCATCAAATTAATCTTATTCTTGTACTCTCTGCAGAGGAGGAGAAGAGCGGCAGCAAAGGATTAACCTTGGTACTCCAAAAATTCAGGGATTGGGAAAGGGTGAATCAATCATTCAGATATCCGGATTTTGCCATTGTAGGTGAACCAACAAAAACAGAGATGGCTGTTGGAGAGAGAGGGCTTCTTGTAATTGATTGTGTTGCAGAGGGTAAGGCCGGACATGCAGCAAGAGATGAGGGTGAAAACGCCATATATAAGGCGATGGATGACATCAACAGACTTAGAGAACTCACCTTTCCAAAACGTTCTCCTCTTTTTGGAGACGTTAAGATGACCACAACAATATTTAACAGCGGTACCGTGCACAATATTGTACCGGCAGAGGCACGCTTCACAGTAGATATAAGAACAACAGAGTGTTACAGTAACATAGAACTTGTTCAAATAATAAGCGATTTATTGCAAAGTAGGGTCGTTGCAAGAAATCTTAACAACAAGACATCAGTTACTCCACAAGAAGATTACTACGGTAAACTGCTCCTGAGAGCAGGAAGTCTGATTGGTCTGAAAAGTTTCCTCTCCCCTACAACTTCAGATTGGATGAGGTTGGATATTGCCGCCATAAAGGCCGGTCCCGGAGACTCCGCAAGGAGCCACAAGGCAGACGAGTATATCGCAATAGAAGAGATTGAGCAGGGAATTGAACTTTACACAAAGTATATTAATGAGATTAACAAATTAATCTAACAACAGTATGAGTACATTATGGAACAAAGGCACAAAAGCCGAAGATATAGTTGAAGAGTTTACAGTTGGCAACGACAGAATCTTGGATTTAAGATTAGCGAAATATGACATTATTGGGTCTTTGGCTCATATAGAGATGCTTACAAAGATAGGACTGCTCAAGGAGGAGGAGTTCAATCTGCTTTCCCACGAATTGAAAAAAATTTTGGAGATGGTTGAGGAAGGAAGTTTCAAGCTCGCCGACGATGTAGAGGATATACACTCCCAAATAGAGATAATGCTCACATCAAAGCTTGGAGATCTTGGAAAGAAGATCCATTCCGGACGTTCAAGAAACGACCAAGTACTTGTAGATCTCAAACTGTTTTTTAAGGATGAAATTAAAAAGCTGAAAAGTGAGGTATTGGAGCTGTTCAATCTGCTGCAGGAGCTTAGCGAGAGATATAAAGATATTCTTCTGCCCGGCTACACTCACACACAGATAGCAATGCCCTCTTCATTCGGATTGTGGTTTGGTGCATACGCAGAAGCACTTACAGACGATATGATTATGCTCTCTGCGGCATACAGGATTGCAGACGAGAATCCTCTTGGCTCAGCGGCAGGCTATGGCAGTTCATTCCCTTTAGACAGAGACCTTACCACTAATATATTAGGGTTCGACACGCTGAATTACAACTCTGTAGCAGCACAAATGAGCCGCGGGAAATGTGAGAAAGCAATAGCATCTGCAATGAGCCTGCTTGCAACTACAATCAACAGGTTAGCAACAGACAACATTCTTTTCATCTGCCCTAATTTTGGTTTTATTTCGCTTCCCGACAAATTAACCACTGGTAGCAGTATAATGCCGCACAAGAAGAATCCAGATGTATGGGAGATAATAAGAGGCAACTGTAACAGGATACAGAGTGTTCAGAACGAGATCTCATTGCTTACAACAAATATGATAAACGGTTATCATAGGGATTACCAGCTTTTAAAGGATATTCTGTTCCCGGCCATTGAAATGATGCATAAATCATTATACATGGCAACATATCTTCTAAAGAATACCAAAGTGAATGAGAATATTCTTAATGATTCAAAATACGAATATCTATTTACAGTTGAAGAGGTTAACAGACGAGTACTTAACGGTATGCCTTTTAGGGATGCATACAGAGAGGTAGGGATTGAAGTAAATTGCGGTAAATTCAAACATAGGGATACCCCGGTACATACACATAAAGGCAGTATGGGCAACCTCTGTACAGAGGAGATAAAAAAGAAAATGGAAAGAGCATATAAATAAATTAAGGGGCATCGGCCCCTTAATTTACTCTATCTTGTTACCCTCTTTGTCCTGCCACTGATATTGCAGCAAAGCATAGTCGGTATTGGTCTGAATGACTATTTTGCAATTATATTTCTTACACCAGTTTTTTCTTATACTTGTAAAAAAGCCTTTGTTAAGATAAGCCTCTAAAATAGGATTTGTTATCAGCACAAAGCTCTTAATCTCTTTTTCTTTGGTAAAATATGCTAACTCACGCTCCAATGTCTTGTCTATAAGTATGCTTGGTGTTATTTCACCTGTACCGTGACACATTGGGCATTTTTCATTTACCTGAATCTCCGTAGCAGGTCTTACACGTTGCCGTGTTATCTGCATCAATCCAAATTTGGTAAGTGGCAAGACATTATGCTTTGCTCTGTCGTTTGCAAGAAGTTCCTGAACATGTTTGTAGAGTTTCAATCTGTGTTCGGAACTATCCATATCTATAAAATCGATTATAATAATTCCGCCAATATCTCTCAACTTAAGCTGCCTTGCAATTTCATCAGCAGCATGCAGGTTAACTTCAAATGCATTATCCTCCTGCCCTATACCGTTTTTGGCCCTTATACCGCTATTGACATCTACAACAAAAAGCGCCTCGGTGTGTTCCATTACAATATAGGCTCCCTGTTTTATTGGAACCACTTTTCCAAAAGCACCCTTTATCTGTTTTGTTACGTCAAAATTGTCAAAAATAGGCGTCTCTCCCTTATAAAGCTTTACTATCTTTTCCTGTTCAGGAGAGATTTTATTAACGTAATCTTTGATCTCCTCGTAAACAGTTTCATCATTTACGTAAACATTTGTAAATGAATCATTCAAGAGGTCCCTTAATATAGTTGTCGTTCTACTGTTCTCTGTAAAGAGCAGTTGAGGAGTTTTTTTGGATACAAGCTTAGACCAGGAATCTTCCCATTTTTTTATAAGAGATTTAAGTTCTGCATCCAAGACTGCAGCTTTCTTGCCCTCAGCAGCCGTCCTTATTATTACGCCATAATTCTGGGGCAGAATAGAATATACCAATCTCTCCAATCTCTTTTTTTCCTCTTTTGAAGAGATCTTCTGAGATATACTCACCTTCTCTGCAAATGGTAGCAGAACAAGATTCCTTCCCGCTATGGAGATCTCCGCTGTAAGTCTCGATCCCTTTGTTGAAATAGGCTCCTTTACAATCTGTACAACAACAGGTTGGTTAACCTCTAATACATCGCCAATCTTTCCCTCTTTCTCTAATATAGGGAAGGTTTTAAGATTGGAGAAGAAACATCTCACATCCCTGTTGGGATTAAGTTGTTTTACAAAATAATCAAATGTTTTAAAGTTCAGACCAAGATCCAGATAGTGGATGAAAGCATCTTTATCATCCCCAATGTCTACAAATGCGGCGTTAAGAGCTGGCATTATCTTTTTGACTCGTCCTAAATAGACATCCCCAACTGAATAGGAAACATTCATTTTTTCCTTATTCAACTCTGCCAATCTATGGTTTTCTAACAGAGCAATGGAGACCTCTTCAACACCTACATCAATAATTAAATCTTTCTCCATCTGTATTTAGTCTTAAAATAATTAAGCGCCACGCACTCCTTTTAGAAATAGCTTTGGATTTCGGGAGGCTGCAGCGCTTTATTGAGGGAAACCTAACAGACTCACTACTAACCGAGAATCTGTAACAACGTTTCCTCCGGTTAATAGATCATCTATTTACGCTTCTTATGTCTATTCTTACGAAGACGTTTTTTACGCTTGTGAGTAGACATTTTATGTCTCTTTCTTTTCTTTCCGCTTGGCATAATTAAAAATTTTATATCAGTTAACTATTTAACGTTATGTTTCACTTTATTCATGAAAACCTTAGCAGGTTTGAATGAAGGGATATTGTGCTCAGGAATAATCAAAGTAGTATTCTTAGAGATGTTCCTGGCTGTCTTTTCAGCACGTTTCTTAATAATGAAACTACCAAAACCACGAAGATATACATTATTATCGTTTGCTAAAGAGTCCTTAACAGCCTCCATAAAACGATCAACAATATTCTGAACGTCTGTCTTTTGCATACCTGTTGCTTTAGCAACCTCATTAACTATATCTGCCTTAGTCATAATATTATGTATTAAAATGTTATTATTTATTCTGGGGTGACAAAAATACACCAATATTTTTAATTATCATAATGATTATCAAAATTTTTCATTTTTTTTTAAAAATTTCTCTTTTTAAGCTTATTTAACTATTTTTGGGTCATGCTTAGATGTCTTAAATATATTTGTATAGTAGTTCTGCTTTGCACTAATTTAATTCGGGTAGCGGCACAAGATTATTATATATCCAACATTAATGTTTACGGCAATAAACATACATCTTATAATGTAATCAACAGAGAGATAAGTATTCAGACTGGTAAGACTTACAACATAAGTACATTGGAAAAGCAGATAAAAATCTCTGAAGAGAACCTTAACAATACATCTCTCTTTAACACGGTCTGCATAACCTACAGCAGGGATACGCTTACCGCTAAAAAATATGTTTACACATCCGATTCTCTCTATCATTACGAAAAACCGCAGGGAATATCTAACTTAGGCAATGGCGCCGATGCAGTCTCTCTTAACATTACCGTAACAGAGAGGTGGTACTATTGGCCACATTTGGATATTGTCTTTGAAGACAGGAACATGAGCTCATGGGTAAACAAATTTGACATGAACCGCATTACAATCGGTTATGGGATGACTACTCAAAACTTTTTAGGATTGGGGCATAAAGTTACTTTGTCGGGAAAAATTGGATTTAAAAAGGGACTGAATTTTTCTTATACAAATATTGCGGTAGATAAATACAGGAAGCATTTTTTAGGATTTGACTTAGGCTACCTGAAAACTAAATCCGCTGAGTGCTACACAGAGAAAAATAAACCTGTATCTTTTAAATCCAACAATTACATGGAAAAGAACTGGCTGGCCGGCCTTACCTATACATATAGGCACAACATAAGAAAAAGACACAATTTTGGAGTTGAGTTCAGTCATAATCTTATCAACGACACAATATTGATCATAAACAGAGATTACTGGGGTTCAGATGTTACAATAATGAACAGGTTAAAATTTACCTATTCATACGAGTATGACCAAAGGGACTATAGGACATACCCCACAAACGGCTTCTATGCCAAGTTGGAGGGCAAGGCGGATATAGCAATAAACAATCCGTTCAGATATGGCCAAATAACAGCTAATTTACAATATTACAAGCCATTGGGAGGGAGATGGTACTATAGTTCGGATTTCAAGGGCGGCATATCGGCAAAGACAGACAATGCCTGGATATACGACAGGGCAATAGGTGACAGCAAGATTGCAATGACTACATACGATCTTTTTGTAATAGACGGGCAAAGTTTTGTAACACATAACAATACGGTGAGGTATCTTATATTGCCAAGGAAGGACTTTTATCTGAGATGGTTCAGCAGGTTGAGCAAATTCTCGCATATACACTTTACCATGTATGGGAAGGTGCTGTTTGAGATGGGATACGCCTACAACAGCTACAATGTTCGTGACAATTGCTACAGCAACTCTTTTTTATGCGGAATAGGGGCCGGTATAGACCTCCTTACATACTATGATATCATTCTTAACTGTGGTTACGTAATAAACAAGACAGGCTACAGGAGCTTTATATTTGGCATAAAAGCTCCGCTATTTTAGTTCACCTCTAAACAGTGGCACAAAGGTTGACAAATGGATTAAGGTCGCTATAATAATGGCGGATTACCATTTTTTACCCGTTTTGTAGTAAAAAAATGACATAATGGCATGAATACGGTTTGTTAAATGCGACACAAATACACTTCAAAAAATATAGAAGAGAAAAAGAATGAAAGATTTTGAATTTAGACTCAACAAAGCAGAAAACAGAGAGATTAATATAGTTCCAATTATGAATATAGAGGGAAAATCAAATCTGAGCGAGATGGAGATACCTGAAACCTTGCCTATCCTTGCTCTGAGAGATGCAGTGCTGTTTCCCGGTACCGTACTACCTATAACCATAGGGAGGGATAAATCCAAGAAATTGGTTAAGGCAATGTACAAGTCTACAAAAATCATAGGAACCGTGACACAAAAGGTAAATGAGGTGGAGGATCCTGTAAGAAAAAATCTGTATGATATTGGAACATCTGCCACAATACTTAAACTTATTGAGATGCCGGACGGCACAATCACTGCCATACTGCAGGGTATCAGACGTTTTGCACTTAAGGAGATAATATCAACAGAGCCGTACCTAATTGGGACAATAGAGAATCTTGTGGATACTATTCCTAGTAAAGATGACAACGACATTGATGCGCTTGCAGACTCAATAAAGGATAACTCGCTGTATATTCTTAAGTTATCACCACATCTTCCTCAGGAGGCGGCATTTGCAATAAAAAATATAGAGGGAATAGAGTTTCTCACCAATTTTATCGCATCCGGATTAGAATTGGAGAATCCATTGGATAAGATGGTACTTCTTGAGGAGAACAGCATAAAGCAAAGAGCATTCAAGCTGCTTGAAATTCTCAATAAACAGATTGAACTTCTTAAGATAAAGGATGACATACAGCAGAAGGTAAAATCCGAGATGGACCAGCAACAGCGTGAATACTATCTTAATAATCAGCTTAAGACCATTCAAGAGGAATTGGGTATGAACAGCAACGCCGAGGAGGTTAACGAGCTGAGGAAAAAGGCCGAGGGAAAGAGGTGGAGTAAGGAGACTGCTGCTGTCTTTGAAAAGGAGTTGGCAAAATTAGAGAGAACAAATACCAACTCTCCGGACTACAATGTACAGCTTAATTATCTTGAGTTTTTTGTAGACCTGCCTTGGAACGTGTATTCTACCGATAATTTAGATCTTAAACATGCACAAAAAGTATTGGACAAGGATCATTACGGATTGGAAACCGTAAAAGAGAGGATAATAGAATATCTGGCTGTACTTAAACTTAAGGGTGATATAAAATCCCCTATCTTATGCCTGTACGGCCCTCCTGGTGTTGGTAAGACCTCTTTGGGCAGATCTATAGCAAAAGCATTAGGCAGAAGATATGAGAGAATATCTCTTGGCGGCCTACACGACGAGTCTGAGATAAGGGGACACAGAAGAACATATATTGGAGCAATGGAGGGAAGAATCATGCATGCTATTAAGAGAGCAGGTACCTCTAATCCTGTAATAGTTTTGGATGAGATTGACAAAGTGAGTGCAGATTACAAGGGAGATCCTTCATCTGCTCTATTGGAGGTATTGGATCCGGAACAGAATGCAACATTCCACGACAATTACTTAGATGAAGATTATGACCTATCAAAGGTGCTTTTTATAACAACGGCAAACAATACCGGTTCCATACAACCGGCTCTAAGGGATAGGATGGAGATGATACCGGTTTCCGGCTATTTGGCAGAGGAGAAGTATTATATAGCAAAGGATTACCTTGTACCAAAACAGAGAGAGGCTCACGGATTAAACAGCAGTAACTTTAAGCTGAACAGGGCTGCTATTGAGACTATAATAGATGAGTACACCAGAGAGAGCGGTGTGCGCGGACTTGACAAACAGATTGCCAAAGTTGCAAGAAATGTTGCCAAGAAGATAGCAATGAATGAGGAATTGCCTGCTACGCTTGGAGTAAAGGATGTTAAAGAGATTCTTGGTTTGCCAACAAATTTCCACGATATACAGAAAGGTAATGAGGCTCCCGGAGTTGTTACAGGTCTTGCATGGACAGAGATGGGTGGTGAGATTCTGTTTGTTGAGTGCAGCATAACTGAGAATGGCAAAGGAAATCTTACATCTACCGGTAATTTAGGAGATGTTATGAAAGAGTCCATCACCATTGCTTATCAGTATATAAAATCTCATTCTGCGCTTCTTGGACTTAAACCCGAGGATATAATGAACAAGGATATACATATCCATGTTCCGGAAGGAGCCATACCTAAGGATGGTCCGTCTGCCGGAATCACAATGGTAAGTGCAATGGCTTCTGCATTAACAGGGAAAAGGGTAAAGTCTTCTATTGCAATGACAGGTGAGATGACCTTAAGAGGGAAAGTCCTTCCCGTTGGAGGTATAAAGGAGAAGATTCTTGCGGCAAAAAGGGCCGGCGTTACAACCATTATCCTCTCACAAGAGAACGAGAAAGATATAAATGATATTAAACAGATATATGTAAAAGGTCTTACATTCAAATATGTGAAGACTGCAGATGAGGTACTTGCATATATCTTTAATTAACATTTGTAAATTCTTTTATTCTACATGGAGGTAAAGATTAATCCACAATGGAAAAAGGTTTTGAAAGAGGAGTTTGACAAAGAGTATTTTAAATCTTTGTCAAACTTTTTACACACAGAAAAGGCTCAAAATAAGATAATATACCCTAAAGGAAGCGAGATTTTCAATGCATTTGAACTCACGCCTTTCAATAAGGTGAAGGTTGTAATATTAGGACAGGATCCGTATCATGGTCCCGGACAGGCACACGGGCTGTCTTTTTCTGTTCCCCATGGTATAAGGATACCGCCGTCTCTTATAAATATCTACAAAGAGATCTCCTCAGATCTTGGCCATCCAGAATTTCCCGGCAGTAGAGATGGAAACCTTATCGGATGGGCTAAGCAGGGGGTATTTCTGCTTAACGCATCTCTAACTGTTCAGGCAGGAATTGCAGCTTCTCACAGCAGGATAGGCTGGGAATTCTTTACAGATGCTGTTATAAAACAGTTGTCTGATAAGCGGGAGCACATAGTGTTTATGCTTTGGGGAAATTTTGCAAGGGCTAAACGAGATTTGATTGACAGCTCCAAACATCTTGTTTTGGAAGCAGCTCACCCCTCCCCTCTTGCAAGAGGTGCATTTTTCGGGTGCAAACATTTTTCAAAATGTAATGATTATCTTTGTGCCCATGGTATTGAACCTATAAACTGGTTGGAAACCGAATAGATAAATCTAAAAGAGATACAATATGAAGAGATTTTTAACAGCAACAGCGGCTGCAATCGCTGCAATAATGGTATTCACAATGTGTAAAACCAAGACAGAAAAGATACCGGTAAATTCTACCTGGAAATTAGAGAAATTTGACACTGCCGAATCTGCCGTAACCATTCCTGTTGAGGCAACGGTTACTGTATCGTTCTTAGATAGTGCCAGGTTGGCCGGATGCGCATCTTGCAACAGCTATTTTGGTGATTACAAAGTTGGTGAGGATGGAGCTGTTACGCTTAATCCGGTTGGGATGACAAGGATGGCCTGCCCGTTTGGGATTGAGGACCAATATGTGAACGCTTTAGCAAAACTTAACAGATACACTCTCAATGGTGAAACACTTACAATGGTTAATAATAAAGAGGGTATTGTTATGGTATTCAGCAAGTCGGAATAAATTAAAAGCCTTGGGTTTTCAAGGCTTTTAATTTATTCCGATACTTTATCTAACAAATACAGTATAGACTTAAACGTTACTCCACTATTTCTCGACAAACCTATCTCACATGTCCTGCTTGTAGCATAACCGTCTGTGCAATCAGAAACCTGCTCTTTAAGATGCCTTAATCCGTGCGTATTTAGTTCCGGATAGGTAAAACCCCTGTCTCCGGCAAAACCGCAGCAGTTGCTCTCTATAACAACTACATTATTTGAACAGAGTTTTGCGAGATCGTACAGCATATTGTCAACTCCAAGTTTTTTTGCAGAGCATACTGCAAACACGGCAACCTTTCTTTCTGTCTTTGTAATCTTCAGATTAGGAACTACATATTCCATAAAGAATTGTGCAGGCTCATACAGTTTAAGCTTTTCATCCATGTTTACATGCATTGTATACAGGCATGGACTCATATCGCATAGTATTGGATATTTACCGTTGCACGATGCCTCCTTAAGTGCATTCTCCAATCTGTCCGATGCGGCTTTTCCAGCTTCAACATAACCTTTGCTTGAGAATGCCATACCACAACAGAGGTTGTTAAGATCTTTTGGATAGATTATCTCGAATCCTGCCTTTTTTAGCAATTTCTCTGTCATTGCCGTTATTACAGGTTCAGATGAGTATCTCTTTGTAACACCCATGCTCCTTGTTATGCAAGATGGAAAATAGACAACTTTCTTCTCATTTGTACTCTCCAAAGCTTTGTTGTATGCTACATTATCAAATTTTATCTTTGGAGCACCCTTAGGGAAGTATTCGTTCCACATTGGAATGGTTTTCAATGATACAGCTCTGGCAGCAGATGCCATTGCTCCAAACACTCTCTTTCCAAACAGTATTCTACCGGCATACGCAACATTAAGTCCTGCCCTCATAGCTCCGGTAACCTTGCTCATATTGTCTGCCATCTTTAGAGCGATTTTTTCAGCCTTCTCCGAATGCCCTTCGTGACGTAACTCCTTTATGAGTTTGCCTGTATCTACCTTAACCGGGCACTTTAGTGCGCAAAGGCTGTCTGTCGCGCATGTCTCATCTCCCCAATACTTGTACTGTTTCTGCATCTCTGCTGCAATATGAGGGGCCTCTCCCGTCTGTTTCAGTCTCTCCATTTCCCGGAATGTTGCCACACGTTGTCTTGGAGAGAGTGTTAGTCCCTCTGCAACGCATGTACCCTCACAAAAGCCGCATTCCATACACTTGTTCACAATTTCTTTTACTGCCGGACACGGTTTAAGGTTCTTTATATGCGCCTCTTTATCTTTATTTATTATTACACCGGGATTTAGTATATGCAGCGGATCGAATATATCTTTAATCTCATTCATAAGATGATACGCCTGTTCTCCCCACTCCTTCTCCACGTATGGAGCCATATTCCTTCCTGTTCCATGCTCGGCTTTTAGGGAACCGTCATATTTGTCAACAACCATATTGGCAATGTCATCCATAAACTTGCTGTATCTCACCACTTCAGATGCTTTCTGAAAATCCTGGTTGAACATAAAGTGCAGGTTGCCTTCAAGCGCGTGACCGAATATTACGGCATCGGAGTATCCGTTCCTGTCAAAAACCTCTCTCAGGTCTATAACTGCATCTGCAAGTATATTTATCGGGAAGCAGATATCCTCTATTATTGCGGTAGTGCCGGATTTTCTCATGCCGGCAACGGTTGGAAGGGTCTCTTTCCTTATCTTCCAAAGTATGGCCTGCTCCTTTGTGTCTGTGGTAAAACTAAACGGAAGTTCAGGTGTAAAATCTTTGATGGATTCTTTTATAATATCTACTTGTTCCTGTAATTTGGCCGGATTTGCAGCTCTTGTCTCTACAAGGAGGGCTGTTGCGGCAGGTGATATTGTTTTGAGGTATTGTGGAATTCCGGGTGTGTTCTCTACAGACCTCACTCCTGCCCTGTCTATGAGCTCAACTGCAGAAACCGGTTGCTGTTTTAGCACCTGAACGGCCTTACATGCCTCCTTTATGTTAGGATAGATAATAAGAGCCAATGACTTATCTTTGTAGTCCTCTACTGTATTGTATGTTATGGAACTAATAAAGGCAAGTGTACCCTCGGAACCTATAATGAGGTGTTTGAGAATATCTATTGGCTCTGCATAGTCTACAAGTGCATTGAGGCTGTAACCTGTTGTATTCTTTATCTTGTACTTTCTTTTTATTCTCTCTTTTAATGTCTCATTGGCATCTACCTCGGCTTTTAGCTCTGCAAGCTTGTTTATAAGAGCTTTATGCGATTGTTCAAATTTTCTGCAACTCTCTGCATCGGCCGTATCCAGCTCTGTACCGTCTGAGAAGATAAGTTTTAGATCCGCTACCGTTTTGTACGAGTTCTGGCTTGTTCCGCAGCACATTCCGCTGGCATTGTTTGCCGCTATGCCGCCAATCATGGCAGAATCTATAGATGCAGGATCCGGGCCAATCTTTCTCCTGTATTTGGACAGATAAGAGTTTGCCCTTCCACCTCGTATTCCCGGTTCAAGCTCAATTTTACGGGCATCGTCAAAGATCTTATAATCTGTAAATCCATGTGATGCTATGACCAATACAGAGTCAGACAAAGCTTGCCCGGAAAGTGAAGTACCTGCCGCTCTGTATGTAACAGGGACTTTAAGTTCGTATGCTGTCTGCATTATGAGTTTTATCTCATCTTTTGATGACGCTCTTATAACAAGCTTTGGAACAAGTCTGTAGAATGATGCATCTGTTCCAAAAGCTAGTGTACTTAGCGAATCGTGGAATAGTCTTCCTGAGGGGATAACCTTATTTACACGGTTATAGAATTCTTTGTAGATACCGTTTAACATCTTAGTTCTTTTTTAACCGCACAAAATTACGGCTTTATTTTTTTTGTGAGAAAAAAAATAAAGCTTTAGCGCTGGCTATAAACTATAAACTTTTATCTATAAGGTATGATGAATAGTTCTTTTGAATATACTTTACAAGCTTTGCTCTGATTCCGTGCGAAATCTTTAAAGGCTTCTTCTCAACCAAGACATAGTCCTCCCCCAAAAAGTCAATCATAGCTGTAAGAATCTCAAATACAAAGTCCTGCGGTTTATAATACAGAAAGCTGTCTGCAGGTTTCTCCAATGAGAATTTAACAAAATTGTCTATTGAGTTTCTTGCACCGCTATACGTCAGTGTCCCTTCCCGAGCATTTTCCATTAAGAAAACATTCAGCAATTGATATGTCTTAAAGGTGCTTGCATTTGTAGCTTCTGTAAGCTCTTTAAGCTGTGGCGTTTTTAATGCTCTTCCCGATATATTATTCTTTCTGTCTATGAAAAAGGTCTGCGGGGTAGAGATCACGCCATAATTAAGTGGGAAATTGCTACTCAGTTTAGGATCCCAAAGGTTGTAAACATCTACCAAAGGATTCTCAAAAGAGAACCACTTGTCTGTATATGCTTTCCATTGGGCAGCACACTCTTTGAGATCTTCTCCCGGCACATCGGAAAACACCGCTATAAAATTAATTTTCAATCCTTTATACTTCTTTAGGAACTCCGCAAGTCTTGGAGTCTCAACCTTACATGAGCTGCATGTAGGAGTATAAAAATAGAGTATTTTAAATCCTTTGATCTTCTCTACATTCACAGGATTTCCTTTTATATCATAAAGTTTCAGCTCCGGCATCCTGTTCCCAACCAAAGATGGCTTTATAAGCATTATATAGCTGCTTATACTATACTTTTCTTCGTCGGGAAGGATATTCTTGAATTTTCCCAGCAAGTACTTTTCTGCAATTGCAACTCCCACCCGCTCTTGCCCCATATAGCTTGGATTAATGAAATAGTCATACGCCGCGCGTGCCATAAAGAGGTTGTCAGGAGCAGAAAGTCCATCAATCATTTCCCCTATAAGATTTATTAAAGTGTCTGTAGGGTTTCGTTCAATAAGTCTGAAAAGCAGTTTTGCATCTGCATTGAAAGCTGAATCGACCTGTGGCACAGACTCTTTTAGCGAAGCTGTATCCTTGGCGAAAATTCTATCCTGCAAGATAACCGTGTCCTGCAGAACACTTTTACCCTGCGAAACAACTATATCATGTAAAACAGCTGTCTCACGTGGAAAAGTCCCCTTAAAATTAGAGATTTTTGAATTAGCTGTAAAAACCGTAGCCAAACAGATTATTGTCAATAGCAGATACTTCATAATCAATGATTTAAATCTTACTATATGCTAACAGCTGTAAGATACCTCTTTATGTCAACCCCCTGCGGTATAAACATTTTAGCATCTCCGCCATGAACAAGCACATCCCTTACAACAGTAGAGGAGATAAAGGAGTACTCCTGACACGCAGGAATAAAAATTGTATTCACATCCGGTGCCATCTTCTTATTAGCCTGAGCTATAACGCTCTCAAGTTCAAAGTCTGTGGTTGTCCTCAACCCCCTTACTATAAAATTGATGCCAAGATTCCTGCACAGATCTATGGTTAAATCCGTATAACAGACAACCTCAACATTCTTTAGGTGTTTTGTTGCGTCTTTTATTATCTGAACTCTTGTTGCAGGTGGAAAGAATCCTTTCTTGGAACTGTTTGAGCCAACGGCAATTATAACCTTGTCAAAAAGGTTGAGTGCAGAGATAAGCACATCATAGTGGCCAACTGTAAATGGGTCAAAGGATCCCGGGAAAATAGCCGATTGCATTTTAATTTTTGTTTGTAAATTTTGCTCGTAAAGGTAAATCAATAATACAATATAAGCAAAAGCTAACCACACAAAAGTCTTAAAGCGGCATCTTTAGACTCTAAGATATGTCTATCACCAATTGATTGCCAACATAAGTGGAATCCCTTATGGGATCTGCATTCTTTAGAACAGAGTGCAGACAAGCAAACGTATCATTAATATCTGTTTCCTTTCCAACTACAACAATCACAGGAGGTTCCAATGGCAATTCTTCACCTTTATAAATAAATTTTATAGCTTTTACGCTTCCCGACAAAACAGTGGAGTTTTCTGTCTGCATTGGGGTCTGCGCTGTATGATTTGCAGATGATTTTACTGTAGCATCCATACAGATCTTGCCACCATAACTTTTTACGGGTGTAGATTTGTCTGTGGCATCTGCCGGCCCCCGACTAAACAGAGTGTCTGTCTTTGGACTATAGTTACTGCAAATTGTCATAGAAAGTTGCTCATTACTCTTTATGTCTGCCGTGCTCTCATCCACAACCAACAGAACCTTGTTAAGCATAAACTGATTGCACCCCCATAGAGCATGAGCCACCTTTAAAGCATGATAAGGGTAACGTTTCTTTATCTTTATGACGACCAAATCTGTACCGTTGCCATACGAAGGCAGATAAATGTCTGTTATATCTCTGTCTGCAGTAAACTTTAGAACCTGCAGCATTATTTTCTCCCGTAAAGCAATAGCACCCCCCTCTCTACTCTCCATACTTTCTCTACTCTTAAAATCGCCAATGCTAACGCCATTCTCTTTACCTTTCAAATACGCTTCTAACGCTCCTTTTCTGTGAGTAACACCGGTAACATGCATAACAGGCATAGAACCGTTAACAAGAGCCTTTTTAGTAACATAACCTTCAATAACAATATCACAATCATCCGGAACAGAAAGCTCCTGAGTGAGACATTTTACCACTTTAACTGCAGCACAATTAATCAATCCTGCAAAAAAATACGGATCTAAATATGGAGCAAGAGAGGTATTTGCAACTGCACTATAGATTGGATTACCACCTAAACAGAGAGCAACAGGCATTTTATCCCCCTCAAAATCCGCAAGATTCATAAAAGTCTTGCTATGACAAGAGATCAAAAGTTCTACCAAATCATCGGCAAGTATCTTTATCCGGCAATTATCCAAAGTCCTGCTATCTGTGATAGGGTCTATAGATTGAAGCATTACAGCAGGATTATCGGTACCCAAAACAGTAGAAAGCTTATGGAGTTGAGGGCGATATTGCACAACCTCTTGGCACTGTGGTATCCCCTTATGAAGCTTTGGCTTAAACCCGTACAATTTATTCATAGCCCCCAAATATGTCAGGCGGCTGCCACTTGAGCAATTGTTAAATAACTCGTTAATAAAGTTAAACTCCTTGTCCATAATAAAACCTGTTAATTTTACAGCAAATATATAGAAGCTGTTTGAATTTTTGTTGTATTATTTAACATGATAGTTCTTTGAAGCTCTTTCACTCCATTTAATGTTAATTACACAATTTACAGAATACCTTAACAATATTACCGATTGAAGAGGTCGCAAAGGTAAAAAGTGTAATAAAGAGCTATATTTGCATATAAAATTTATGCCATGCAGAATACACATCATTATTACGATACGATTCAGGAGTATAACGACAGACTTGGAGTAGAGACACTACATCCTTTGATAAGCATGATAGACCTGTCAAAAGCGTCTCCTCTAAGTATTTTGGAGACCTTATAAAGAAAGAGACAGGCAAAACAGCCCGGGAGTATATCCAGAACAAGATAATAAGCCTTAGTAAAGAGAAGATTCTGCTTCCCGACAAATCTATCTCCGAGGTTGTGTATGAGTTGGGTTTCCAATACCCGCAGCACTTTACAAGAGTTTTTAAGAAGGCTGTTGGCATTACCCCAAACGAGTATAAATCCTCTGCCATAAGTTAAAATAAACTGCGTTTATTACTAAGTTTACTTAAAAGCCGGCTTAAAAGATAATTCAACTTAATGGTTTTTAACAGAATTTTGAGGTAATTGAGGAAATCTTGAATTAAAGTTGGTTTTATCTGTAATTTATTTATAGAAAGTTATTACCTTTGCAGGTACTCCTGCCAAGCAGGAGTACTAGTACTGTTGTATGTAAGGGGATGTATTGGTTTTGACATCAGATTAATCGAACAGTAAGCACGTGGAGCGTTGTTAGTATGGCTCCTTAATCTCAACTTTCAGCCTTATAAATGGCAATAATAACTATGCACTCGCTGCGTAATTAGCAAAGCTACATTACCTTAATCCAGGCTGCCAAGGTAGTAGTCGGACGAGTATCCCGCTATGGATTTGCGCTTTCTATTCCATAGTATATGGGGTATCATTAAAGAGAGATGCGGGCACGGACTCTTCTAAAGTGTCTTAAGAGATAGAAGATAAGGTTATGATAGCCTGTCTGTCGGCAGTCATTTCCCAACAATTAAAGACAGAATAAACGTGTAGAAAGCTCTTTGGTGGTCTGGTTGGACGGCGGTTCGACCCCGCCCATCTCCACAAAATTACAATTATAAACCCCGAAAGATTTTGTAATACTCTCGGGGTTATTTTTTTTAACTACTCTATCATCTCCTTTCTGGGACCTGTTATTTCGCAAATATCTTCAATAGGGATCCCTTTGAACAGCATATTTTTAGCTATTTCAATACTTTTCACAATCTTTCCATCTTCAAAGCTTTCTGCTCTTCCTTCTATTCTTCCATCTTCTCTTCCCTTGATAAACCCTTTATTTTCACCTTTAGCAAAACCTTCATTTTCACCTTTAGCAAAACCTTCAAATTCACCTTTGGCAAAACCTTCGCTTTCGAATTCCAAAAAACGCACCTTTTACTCTCTCTCTCCGGTTCCGTGGCACGAACTACATTGCAATGTACCTGTTCCATTACATAACCAACATTGAGAATAGTATATTCCATACCCCCAACCGCCTTGTCCACCACATTGGTAACACGAAACGCTTCCGGAGCCATGACAAACGTTACATGTTTTACCTCTATTTTGTCTCGCTTCCCGACAAACAACCCAAACCTGACTATCAATCCGTAAGCATTTCTAATACATCATACCAAAAGTCCAGAGAGGAATCGTATGCAGTCCGGCAATTTCAATATCATCTTTCACAATATAGGCATCTTGCATTCCACTAATCTGTTTCTTTCCTTTATTCTTGCCACCAACCTCAAAAGTATATTTGTCAATTGTGAAATCAGACCTGAATGATGACAACGGAGTATGAGTAACACGAGTTAGAGCATAAAAGAATGTTTCTCGTAAGTTACCGGTATCCGGTGTTGTGTCTGAAAGAGCATAAGCCATATTGGTATTGTCAAGATAAACCTTTTCAGTCTTGCCAAGTCCGCTAATACCCTGCACTTCGCTACGCAAACGACCAATCATACCGGCCTTTTCAAGGTGACCTTCCCTGATTTTGGTTGACACTTTTAGAGCGGTTAAACTAATATGGTTTACAATATCACTGACTGGGTTTACAGTCATCAAGTTTCGCAAGTGAATTTTAGCCCGTTATTAGGCGACGGCCAGTTTATCAAATGCCATTTTCACTGCTTTGATTTATTTATAGTTAGATATTACCTGTTCTGTCAGAGCCATAGTGTCGCAGTTAAGCACCTCGGCGATGACGCATTTGATTTCCAACTTTGATGTCGTCTTACGACTCACACGTGAGTACAGCTGTCTGAAAACCGAGTAGATGATACCTCGCCAATTGATGTTGCCATCGTTCAGGAAACGATAGAACATATCCTTGTGGCAGACAAACATCCGGCTCAGTGATGAGGTGGAATAATTGGCTGCATTCTTTACTGAAAAGAAAAGAAAGAAAAGTATAGGCTATACGCTACATGTCATCCATGGTCAGCAACTTGCTCTCTATGGTGTACTTGAACAGGATCTTTTTTTGTATTGTTTCAACTTTTTTGGCAAACAGTTCGGGTTTAAAGTTTTTTGACTGTCTTTTTACCTCTGCAACTAAAGCTCGCTTTTCTTCTGCATACAAAGCAACAATGTCTACTTCGGACTGCTCGTTGTTGCCTTTTCCCTGCCACCATGAACCAATCTTTGCAAAGTTCTTGCTCTCCATCATCTGCTGGCGGAAATATATTTCCAAAGCTAAACCGGAAAAGGTAGAATAGTCATCCTTTATGATCCTTGCAAGACGTTCATAATTCTGTATCTCTATATAGCTTTGATACTTAACAAAATATCTAAACCAGAATCTGAGAAACATATCAGACACTTCGTAACGTACAGATTGGGAATTATCTTTTGACAATATCGGACGTTTTTTCTTTATAAGGTCATAATCCTCCTCCAGGCGTTTCAACTGTCCGCCTAAACTGATTCCACCCAATGCTGTTTCCATCTCTTGAATAGTATTCTTACCGTTTGATATTGCAGATAGTATAGAGAAATAGTTACCGTATTTTTTGCCAAACTCCTGCACTAACAATGCCTGTCCTTCAGTTAGGAAAAAGGACTCTGGCTGAAGCATATAGTCAACCATGCTCTCCATATCTGTACAACCGTTATCCATAAACTGTTCAATATATTTAGGCACACCTCCGGTAAAAGTATACAATGCCAACAGATCATCTTTTGTAAAGTCACGTTTATAGTCTTTTAATATATCTTTAAGTACAGAGGTTGTGAACGGCTGCAGCTTAAGAATTTTATCGGCACGTCCGTACAGTGGTTCTTTTGCATCTCTGAATATTCTGTTCATGAGGGTATAGACAGATCCGCTTAGGATTAGGTTTATATGGCTCTCTTTTCTAAATCTGTCCCAATAGTTCTGCATGAGGCTGTATACCTCCTCATTTATATAATAAAACTCCTGGAATTCGTCTATAATAAGGTTGTATTTTATTCTTGTCCCCAAGTCCATCAAAAATTGGAACAGTTCGCCAAAGTTGGTAAAGTTAGGTACGTAAACATTTAATGAGCTTCTGGTCTCAGAGGAGAAGCGCATACAAAGATCCGCCTCATTGCTTCTGCTCACAAACAGGTAAACAGTAGGTGTATCTTCACAACTTTTAAAAACGAGACTTGTTTTTCCAATACGCCTTCTACCGGTAAGAACGGTCATCTGCGAATGATTGTTAAATGCCGTTTGCCGTGTCTTTTCCAATATGTTAAGTTCCGTTTCTCTATTATAAAATCTCATACATCAAATTTTTATTTACTTCCTTTGATTTATTTTTTCAAAATTTACGGCGGTAAAATTTACGGCGGTAAAATCTTGGATTATCAGACAAAGGTAAGAAGTTTCTTCTATATAAATAATTTTATGAATCCACTTGGTTCGCCCTCTCTTTGCCTCTCTTTACTCTTTATACACTCTAGACCCTCTATACTCATCAAATAGCCAATACCAAAGCCAAAGCCGTTAATTCTCATACACAATCCTCTTTCTGCTCAATAACCTTGAGATAAGCATTAAAAGAAGGAGAAAGAATACAAAACAGCCAATGCGGCCAATGAGATCTCCCCACACCACAAATATGGTCTTTCTATCATTCAAAGAGACAGATCCCTTAAGAGCAGCAGCCTCATTCCAGGCAGTCTGTGAGATAATTTCACCGCGGCTATTTATAAATGCAGATATCCCGGTATTTGCACAACGGGCAATATCTCGTCTGGTTTCAATGGCACGCAGAGATGCAAACGAGAGATGCTGCCTGTAACCGGGGGTATCTCTCCACCAGCCGTCGTTGGTAATAATTGTCATAAATCCGGCCCCCTTCTCCACATACCTTCTGTAATAATCGCCATAAACACTTTCGTAGCAGATAGCTGTTCCAACCTTAACAGAATCCGGTAGTATAAAGACTTCGGCATCCGGCGACTTCCCAAAGCTGCCAAGCATCCCGCCAAGATCTATTTCAAACCTCTTAAGAAACTTCATAAGTCCCTTAAACGGCGTAGATTCCACCAAAATCACCAATTTGGATTTATGATAAAAATCATGCTCTCCGTTACTACTCAAAAATACAGCTGTGTTATACCTGTCATACCACTCCAATCCTGGAATCTCTCTCGCAGTTTCAGACGGAGCAACAGCTCCCTGCCCGTAATAGATGTAGTCCGTTACCGCACCAAAAATCATAGAAGCGGTGCTACCGTATTTACAATTCATATTTGCCAACTCTTCTTTGAACCTGCAAAAAGATTCATTTGCAAACGGCTTATTTTCAATCATTAATGTAGATGAAGATGAAGGACTTACAAATGTTTCAGGTGCAAGGACAAGCGAAACCTCCTTAGAAAAGTTCTCGCTGTAAAGTTTAAAGAATATGTCATTCTGTTCCTGTTGGGTAAGTCCCCCGAACTTTTCATTATAAGGGTCTATATTAGGCTGAATTACAAGTATCTCCTTGCTTTTGCTTCCCGACAACTCCTCCCCTCTTACACTCCATAAAATAAGCGATGCAGCAAAAGGAACGGCAAGCACCAAACAATAAGCCAAAAGAGAAACCCTTATCCTCTGTTTTGAAAGTTTAAGCGTTATAATTCTGTATAACAATGTATTACATAAAAGAATCCAAAGCGAACCGCCAAGCGTTCCGGTAACTTCATACCACTGGATGCTCTTTATTGAAGTTGCGAAAGAATTGCCAAGGGTAAGCCAAGGCCAACTTATATCGCAATTTGCATATCCATGCTCCCAAGCAAGCCATGTTACAATAAAGAAAAGATATGGCAAATACCCCTTTGTAACCTTTTTCATCTTAATAAAGAGCCAGAAGATAACCGCCATCTGCAAGGAATTAAGCAGTATGGCCGCAATAGCCCCTGCAGGAGTTGCAAACCATATCCAAAAAGTTGTAACTGCATTCCATAAAACAAATGAAAAATAGTAATATAAAAAGAAAAATCTCACTTTATGGTTCTCTGCCAATGTCTGGGCTGCAAACAAAGGCACAAAACCAAACAAAGCAACCCAACCACAGTGAGGCATTAGAAAAGGAATAGAAAGCAGAACGGCAGAAAGAGCCGACAAAATGAAGATATTTTTCTTTAATTTGCTCATAAATATCAATAAATAAGATAAAAGTGCTACTTTTGCAGCCAATTTGTCTCACAAAGATACTACTAATTTTATAGGTTTGGAATGTTAGTTACTTTACTTAAAGGTTTTATTGTTGGATTAGGCGCATCAATTCCGTTGGGCCCATTAGGCGTATTGTGCGTTCAGAAAACCTTAAGCAAAGGAAGAAATTCAGGATTTATAACAGGTCTTGGAGCCTCATTCTCAGACACACTGTATGCAGCAATATCTCTTTTGGGTCTTGCCTTTATTGAAAATCTTATAGACAAGAACAAAGACATAGTAATGATTATTGGCGGAGCAATAATCATCTACATTGGAATAAGAATCTTCTTTACCAACCCCATAAAACAGATTAGGCAAAAGAACACCAACAAGAAACATGTGCAGGATTTTATAGAGGCATTCCTAATGACTGTAACCAATCCCGGCGCAATATTCCTTATTCTTGGTCTGTTGGCAGCTGTAGGAATAAATATAAACGACAATGAAGTACGTCCGTCTGTTGTCGTTATCCTCTTAGGCGTGTTTATGGGAACAGTAACATGGTGGTTTACACTGAGTACAGGAATAAATGTCTTTAGAAAAAAATTCCGTATACGTCAGTTGGTTATGATTAACCGCGTATCCGGAGCTATAATGGGTGTTCTTGGAGTAATTGCCATGTTCGACGGCATCATTGAGGTTGTTCTAAAACTTCTAAACAGATAGTCACACCATAAAATCCAATAGAAAAATCTCAAAGGACATTAAGCATATATATATCAAACATCACCAACTGTCAGTCAACAGACTTCAGAAAGTTGGCCTTCCACTTCTATGCATCGCTTACTGCTATCAACTTGGCCAAAGCCGCTTAGACTTGGCTATTTTTTTACGAACTATTGAAATAAAATAACTTAACTTTGCGTTGAGTTCAATGTAGCAACTGTTTTTATTTTGATAAATAATCAATGGCACGGCTATACGCAATGAGCTTTATTATAAGGTGGAAACTCCGGCAAATGGATTATTCATCAAATACAACATTAAAAGCAAATTTACAGTTGAATTTTTAACAACAATATACTAAATCAATTATGAAAAGTAAATTTCTTACAGAGTTCAAAGAGTTTGCCATGCGTGGCAACGTAGTGGATATGGCCGTGGGTATCATTATAGGTGCCGCATTCGGCAAAATAGTATCTTCGCTTGTTGGCGACATCCTTATGCCTATACTTGGGCTTATAACCGGAAGCATAGATTTTTCTGCGCTGCAATGGGTTATAAGAAAAGAGGTTGTAGATGCTGCCGGAGAGGTGATAAAGCCAGAAGTTGTAATGCACTACGGTGTACTTATACAGAACATTTTTGACTTTGTAATAGTTGCATTCGCCATATTCTGCGTAATAAGGACAATGAACAAGATAAGCAAGAAGAAAGAGGAAGCTGCTCCTGCACCGGAGCCGCAAAAACCATCAGATGAGGTTCAACTGCTTTCAGAGATCAGAGATCTGTTAAAGAGAGATAAATAAAAGATACCCCCTTTAAAGATGAGGACGACTAAGAAAATCTCAGCCGTCCTCATCTATTAAATCCTAAGAGAGGGATTCTAACTTTTTAGTCAGAATCTACTATTTTTTTGAACAACTCAATTACAGAAGTGCAGCAGCTGTTCCAAAAATTGCCCCTAATATTATTACGACCACTATAAGATACAAACAACTTATAACAAGACCTGCTATAGCCAAGCCTTTAGGTTTTCTAAGTACTCCGATTATTGAAAAGATAAGACCAAGAATCCATAGTATCCAACCCAAGACAGGTACCCATGAAAAAATAAGACCAACAAGGGCTAAAACGAAGCCGGCAGTTCCCATACCATTCTTCTGCGGCATTGCAGCATTCTGATTGTTTTCCATAATAATTAGATTAATTAATTAATTGGTTAATAATAGTTTTTTCTACAGGGCAAATATAACTAAAAAAAATTCATAATCAAAGCTTTAATATAATATCCTTAGTCTCTGTATCTCCTTAAAAATAGCCTGAATGCTGTAACTGCATAGTAATCCTTTGTTAAAAGTAGATACAAACCATAAACAACAGCACCACAAGGAACAGAGACGCAGATCTTTACAAGATTAGAGCAATCCATGCTGCCAATAAAATAAACAACAACGGCCATAATTGCAGTGCCAACTATATAATTAAGTTGCCTTGCGTTAAAAAGAGAAAATTTAAGATACCTCCCCGCAATAAATATAACCACAACCATACCGCTCAACTCAGATACGGAGGATGCAATAGCCGCTCCAACCTGAGAATATTTTGGAATAAGCACTAAATTACATATTACATTTACAACGGTAGTACAACTTGCAACAATAATAACAAGATTCTCCTTACCCATAGGATAAAGAATCTGCATGCTTAAAAAGCCGCTTATTCCCACAAATAAAATAATAGGAGCTATTGCCTGCAGTGTTGGTACAGAAGGGGCATAGCTTGAGCCGCTAAAAACCCCAATAATAGGATCTGCAAGCAGTACAAGACCTGCAACCATTGGCAATGCAATACATATAAGATAACTGAACGACTTTCCAGCTAATTCATTAAACTCATCTATGTGCCCTGTGCTTATATAGTTTGAAAAACGTGGTAACAGTACACCGCCAAGAGATGTAAGTACGGCAAGAGACATACGTGTGAGCTTAGATGCAGCAGTGTAATAGCCTACCGCTGCATCTGATTTCATAAATCCAAGCATTACCGTATCCAACTGCAAAGAGATACTTACAATCATATTAAGAGTGAATATCTTTAAAGCCGGTTTAAGATGCCTTGCAATATCAAGCTCTCCAAAAGAGAACAGTTTTACATTGATTTTACGTCTCAGACGGATAAAATTAAATATATTGTTGCCAACACTTGCGCAGGTGTTTATTGCAGCATACCATAAGACATCATCTCTATCTTTTACAAGTGTAAACAGTGCAATTGCAGCAACTACCTTTATAGAAACAGCACGTATGGTTATATACATAAAATCTTCCGTTGCCTGATAGAACCAGAACACACCAAGTGCGGTAAACAACAGAGAGCCGCTTAAAAGGAAGAAAAGTGGCATATCTGCATGAATTTTGTCTACCGTAAAAGCTATTACAAATACAAGCAGGTAGGCAAAGAATGTTAGAATACAGTGAAGCAGCAGAATCTCTGCGGTAACCTTGCTCTTCTCCCTATAGTCGTTTCTCACCTTGGCAACCTCTCTTATGGCATAAAGAGGAATCCCAAGCGAACTAATCAAAAGAATATAACCTATAATGCTGTCAAAGAACTGCACCTTACCAATACCCTCAGCCAACAGCACCCTCGATGCGTACGGGAAAGTGATAAGCGGGAACAAAAGCCCGCTTATCGTATTAATAAGATTTAATATGTAGTTCCGTTTTACTGAGGTTCCCATTAAAATTCAGTCACTTTGTTATTATATGTCGGGAAGAGAAAGAATTAAAATCCTAAATTATCCCCGTCTACAATCTTTCTAAAATGGCTTAAATGCAGTCTCAAAGCATAGTTCCAATATCTCCACGAGTGTTTGCCTGGGCTTAGGATAAGTACATGCGGAATATCCTTCTCTCTGCAGAATTTAGAAAATTTGTCTGAGCATTTTACATAAAAGTCATGATAGCCGCAAGTAATGATGAGAGGAGATTTAATCATCTCCTTTACAGACTCTATTCTGTTCAATGCACTCTCTCTGTCTACCCTTAGAGAGTCATTCCCGGTAACTTTGTAAATCCAATCCTCCTTTAGGGTAGTATCACCAAGATCCAACACGCCACTCATGCTTCCGGCACTTCTAAACAGCCCGGGATTGTCTATAAACAGATTTATTGCACCGTGGCCACCCATACTCAATCCTGTAATGAATGTCTCGTTAGGGCAAAGATTGTATTTTCTTGTAATATCCGGCATAAATTCTTTATTAAAGAAATCTCGCCACTGCATCTTGCTGCTGTCTGAGTCATTAAGATACCAGCTGTTATAAAAACCGTCAGGGCAGATAATTCTAAACTTAAATTCATTTGCTATATCCTGAAGCGGTGCCAACCTGTTCCAGTCATTGTAGCAACCACTCCAACCGTGCAGCAGAATTAATGTTGGCGGATTTGCGACAACATTCTGAGGGGTAAAGACCCATACGGTATCGTTGCACTTAAGTGACGGTGAGCTATAAATAAGCTTTTCCTGTGCTTTGGAACATAGCGAAAACAGGCATACAAGCGATAAAGAAAATAAATACTTCTTCATGAGAATTGATTTAAAATAGTGTTATCTTTCGCAAAAATACTCTATTTTTGCCAAATGGACAGTTTAAATATACAAAAAACAAAAAATATACTAAAAGACAAGAGTATCTATATTACAATGGTTATTGCTCTTGTCATTATGGTTCTACTATATCCAAGTGAGGGAAGATTCAAATATGAATATCACAAGGGAAGGCCATGGATGTATGAAACCTTAGTGGCGCCTATGGATTTTCCAATACTTAAATCACAGGCAGAACTTCTAAAGGAGAAAAATGAGGCAGCAGAACTGTTTGTTCCATACTACGTATATAATAATGATATCTTGCTGAATGTAATGCAAACAGCAGATGGATTGAACAGAGACAGCCTCATATCCAACAAGGATTTGGCTACGTTAAAGGGGGTACTGAGCGAGATATATACAGCCGGAATTATAAAAAGGGATGAACAGCTAGTAAACAACGACAAAAACAATTATATAATTGTCCAGAAAGATAAAAGAGCAGAGGAGGTACCAAGAGCATCTGTGTACAATATCAGGCAGGCTGTGGAGAAGTTACAGTCCAAAATTGCGCAGATTGCCGCAGATTCCATTACAATAGCAGGTATTTCAAAGATAAAGCCCGAATCTCTTATACAAGCCAACCTTATCTACGACCAGCAGTCTACAGAGCTTGTACACAAGAACGCAACAGACTACATCTCCCCTACCAAAGGAATCGTATACACAGGGCAGCTCATTGTATCTGAGGGTGAGATTATAACTGCATATATAGAACAGGTATTGGATTCATATAAGGCCGAGTATGAACTTAGCATGGGATATTCAGGTAGCAATATCTCTTTAGTCGCAGGACACGCCCTAATAATACTTGCAATTCTGTTCTTGGTATTTGCATCTATTTATACCATTAATATACAGATTCTTAGAGAAAAGAAACGTTTTAACTTCATAATATTCCTCATACTGTTAACGTACATTATTACAGTTGTTGTAAGGGATGCCGGGCCTGAATATCTCTTTATGGTTCCGTTTGCAGTTTTTGCGCTATACATGATGGCGTTTTTCCCCGCAAAGGTTGTACTGCCAATATATATGATCTCGCTGTTGCCACTTCTAATTATTGCGGAAAACGGCATTGAACTGTACATACTCAATCTGTTTGCGGGTGCAGTTACACTGCTCTCTTTTGTATACCTGTACAGAGGGTGGCTGCAGTTCCTTAACTCACTGCTTCTGCTTGGAGCCATGTTCATTGTCTTTATAGCATTTAGGTTGTTAGAGAGTGGAAAGCCCGTATATGACTACATATACGTTGTTTACCTCTTCCTAAATTCTATGTTCATAGTAGCGGCATATCCCCTTGTATTTTTGTTGGAAAAGATATTCGGGCTTGTCTCTGTATCTACACTTAAAGATCTGTCAGATACCAACAATACCCTTCTGCAGGAGCTTGCAAGGAAAGCTCCCGGAACATTCCAGCACTGTCTTCAGGTTGCCAATCTGTCTGAACGCGCGGTAAATGCAATACACGGCAATGCAAGGCTTGTAAAGGTTGGAGCTATGTACCACGATATTGGAAAGTTGGTTAACCCACAATGTTTCATAGAAAATCAAGCCCCCGGGATAGATTATCATAAAAATCTGTCACCGCAGGAGAGCGCCCAATTAATAATCAAACATGTTTCAGACGGTGTTGAACTTGCAAAAAAATTCAAATTACCTAAGATAATAACTGCATTCATCACCTCACATCACGGACGAAGTGTTACAGGATACTTCTACTCCAAATATTGCTTGGACGGAGGTGACCCAAATAACAAGGAGCCGTTTACATACAACGGTACACTCCCAACAACAAAAGAGCAGGTTGTGGTAATGATGGCAGATGCAGTAGAAGCAGCTTCGCGTTCGTTAAAGGACTATTCTGCAGAAAGCATATCAAATCTTGTTGACAAGATAACAGCAGCAAGAATATCCGAGTCACAACTGATTGAAGCAGATATATCGTTAAAGGAGATAAATACCGTAAAAGAGGTGTTCAAAAAACACCTTAAGGAGATATACCACTCCCGCATAGAGTATCCTGCAGCAAATCAATCCGGCAACCACACAGCAAACACGGCTGTAGGCACATCAAAAGTCGCACCTGTTCTCTCAACCGAGAGCTCAACCGAGAGTTCATCTGAGAATACAGCTGCAGATAAAACGTTGAGCAAGGAGGCATAATAACATAGCAATTAGAATATGATAAATATCTTTAATACATTTATAATCTCCATGGCTGTATTGGGGCTGATTGTCTTTATATCGCTCTATTTTGTAACAGCCGGATACGGCAAATTCGCTACAAAAAAATGGGGGCCTGCGGTAAACAACAAAGTAGGATGGGTAATAATGGAGAGCCCCGTATTTCTGTTTATGCTAATACTTTGGTTACTAAGTCCAAATAAAGGAAATACAGTAACAACTCTCTTCTTCCTTTTCTTCGAACTGCACTATTTCCAGCGATCATTTATCTTTCCACTCCTTCTGAAAGGTAAAAGCACAATGCCTTTGTCTATAATTACCATGGGGATAATTTTCAATACAATAAATGCATTAATGCAGGGAGGATGGCTGTTTTACCTTGCACCTGCAGGTACCTATACAACAGAGTGGCTCACGACATCGCAATTTATAATAGGAACTATTATCTTTTTTGCGGGAATGATTATAAATATTAACTCCGACAGCGTGATAAGGCATCTCCGCAAGCCTGGCGACACCAAACATTACCTTCCACAAAAAGGTATGTATAAATATGTTACATCTGCAAACTACTTTGGAGAGATTGTAGAGTGGACAGGCTTTGCAATACTCACATGGAGCTTGAGCGGAGTTATATTTGCCTGGTGGACCTTTGCCAACCTCGTACCGCGCGCTGCATCAATATACAAAAGATACGTAGAGGAGTTTGGCCCTCAGGTTAAAGAGAAGAGACTAAAAAGGATATTCCCCTTTATATATTAATTTTAATCCCGACAAATAATGAAAGAATCAATACTTTTCACACCGGGGAAAATAGGCCCGATTACACTGCGCAACAGAACAATACGTTCTGCAGCATTTGAGAATATGGCAACAGACAATTCTCCGTCTCAGATGCTGTATGATTACCACACATCGGTTGCAAGAGGGGGCGTTGGAATGACTACAGTTGCATACGCCTCTGTAACACAAAGCGGTCTATCTTTCAAAGACCAGCTTTGGCTCAGAAAGGAGATTGTTCAGGATTTGAGGAAACTTACAGATGCCATACACAAAGAGGGGGCAGCCGCCTCAATACAGCTTGGCCACTGCGGCAATATGAGCCATAGGGCAATTACAAAATGTACCCCTGTATCCGCATCAAGCGGATTTAACCTCTATTCCCCCACCCTATACCGAAAGCTGTCTGAAAAAGAGATAATTGAGATGGCCAAAGCATACGGGAATGGCGTAAGGTTGGCAAGAGAGGCCGGGTTCAACTGCGTTGAGGTACACGCCGGACACGGTTATCTTATAAGCCAGTTCCTCTCCCCCTACACCAACAAAAGGCGCGACAATTATGGTGGGGATCTTAACCACAGAATGAACTTTATGCGCATCTGCATGAATGAGGTTATGGAGGCCGCCGGCAGCGATATGGCAGTAGTTGCAAAGACCAATATGAGAGACGGCTTTAAGAGCGGCAACGGTATAGAGGAGGGCATTGAGATTGCAAAGGAGCTTATAAAATGCGGTACCCATGCCTTGGTACTTAGCGGAGGATTTGTGAGCAAGGCTCCAATGTATGTAATGCGCGGATATATGCCAATAAAGACACTTACATATTATATGAACTGCTGGTGGCTAAAGTACGGGGTAAAGATGTTTGGAAAGATGATGATACCCTCTGTCCCCTTTGAGGAGGCCTATTTTCTTCCCGACGCATTAAAATTTAGGGAGGCAATGCCGCAGGCCAATCTTATCTATGTTGGCGGGTTGGTTGCAAGAGAGAAGATAGAGGAGGTTCTAAGTGATGGTTTTCAATTTGTACAGATGGGCCGTGCACTTATAAACAACACATCTTTCGTGAACGACATGAAGGAGGAGAGATGCAACAGATGCAACTGTCACCACTCAAACTACTGTATTGGCAGAATGTACACTTTAGAGATGAAATGCCATCAACACATGGAATCTCTGCCAAAATCATTGGAGAGAGAGATAGAGAGATTGGAAAAACTTTAAGTAACATAAAAAAAACAAGGTGCCTCAGATTAAGAGAATATTTTCGAGGATAGATCTATTTTCGAAGAAGGATTGTGCCGGTGGCACACGACTGATGAGAAAAGAGATATAGACCAAAAAGATTCCTTAAGATGATGCAAGTTATTTTATGAAGTCTACTAAGAGCCGGGCGAAAGTTGAATTGCCAAACAAAAACACAAATTGTCAAATGATGTGCTGAAAGATGAAGCAGGAATTTAAGGATTACTGGAGAAAAGAACCCAAAAATGCACTTGTAACCGGAGCCAGTTCCGGCATGGGATTATGCTATGCAGAAAAATTAGCGGAGGAGGGGTACAACCTTCTTCTAATAAGTATAGACGGAAAAGCGATGGCCGATGTTGCAGAAAGGCTGCAGAAACACTACCAGAATCAAAGAATAGAATACCTTGTAAAGGATCTTGCAGAGGAGAATGCAGCAGAAGATCTCTATGAATATGCCTGTCAAAGCGGCTTTAGTGTAAATCTGCTAATTAACAATGCAGGAATATTTACTTTTAAGGATGTTTTGGATATATCATTAAAAAAGATTGAAACCTTTATAGGGCTTCATGTAAGCACTGTAACAAAACTGTGCAGATTATTTGGCGAACAGATGGCTAAAGAGGGAGGTGGAAGGATTATTAACATGTCATCAATAAGCGCACATACACCATACTGCGGAATCGCACTCTACACAGCCACAAAAAGCTATCTGCTTGTCTTCACAAAAGCATTCGCTTTGGAGATGAAAGAGAGAAATGTAAAAGTGAGCGCAGTCTGCCCCGGAGCCGTTGCCACAGGATTATACAAGTTGCCGGCCTGGTTGCAGAAATTGGGAATGATTTTAGGAATTATAATTCCACCGCAAAGGTTGGTAAAGAGAGTGCTAAGAGCAAACGGACGAGGAAAAATAACAATAATTCCCGGCTTTGGCAACAGGCTGTTCAAACCTGTCTTCTCTATTCTGCCAAACTGGTTTAAGCTACTTATTAGGAGAAGAATCAAGCAACTTGAGAACAATTTCTAAGAAATACAATATATGACTGCCAAAAGCACACATAACACATTTGTTACACATTAATTAATAGTTATAGCTATTAGATAACACAATAGTTACAGTATTTAATTATCAGATGATTATAGGCACAGATAAAAAGATTGCAGTAATTACCGGCGCAACAGGCGGAATTGGTACCCAATTATGCAAAAGCCTCGTAAAAGATGGCTACAATGTCTTGGCATTATGCCGAAACAGCAAAAATGGTACACAAAATAGAGTTGCAGGGGTTGAATATATATCTGGGCGTTTAGACAACTACAATACAGTAAGCTGTTTTGTAGAGAGCATTATAAATACACTAAGCGGAAGAAAGATAGATATTCTCTTTAACAACGCAGGTGTAATTGCACCATCCTTTAAGTTAAATGACAACGGAATAGAGAGTTCCCTTTTTATCAACTGCATGGCTCCTATTATCATTACTGAGAGCCTGAAGCCATGCTTTGCACAGTCCGGCAGTCGTGTAGTAAATACATTATCCTGTACTATTGATGAAAGGATAGCAAAGAGAAAGGTTAGGTCATTTGATTTTAAAACACTTACTTATAGTTTGTATAATAGCACGGATACCATGCAATTACTGGCCGGTTTTAAGGAGATGACAGATGCAATGGGACTAAACCGGGAGAATGGATTTGTCAGCCTGATAAACTACAGCATTACAAAAAGATTACTGGCTTTCTACACAAGCTACCTCTTTAAAGAATATTTATCGGGAAGCAGAAATGTAATGGCATTAGGGGCAGACCCCGGAGTGGTGAACACCGGGATAATAACCCAGCACAGATGGTACGACCCGCTTGCCGACATCTTTTTCCGTCCGTTTATTAAGTCACCGGAGAAAGGTTCAATACCGTTGTATAGGGCTGCAACAGAATCCGTAAAGGAGCAGCAGGCTTTTTGCAGGAACAGTGCCGGCTCTGCCGATGCACTTATAATTTTTAAGGGGAAAGATAAGATATATTTGAAGCGGCTTTAGCGTTGGCTTTAGCGTTGGCGTTGGCGTTGGCTGATTTAGGGTAAAGAAAGTATAGAAAAGTATAAAGAGTATAAAGAGTGGAATTTTAATAATATGGGAAAATTTAATGTAATATATAGATTTGCTTATACCTTAATTGTTGCAGCACTATTTACAGGATGCAATAAATATAAGGTAGTATCGCACAATGATGCCATTTTGTATATAAGGCCGGGCGCTACATACTCGCAAGTGGAGGACAGCCTAAGAAAAGCATTGGATAATCCTGAGCCGTTTCTCAAATACGCCAAAGGGATAGAGCTACAGAGCAACTTTAAATCCGGCAGATACAAGATTCCGGCAGGAACCAAGAGCAACTACCTTGGTAACATGCTCTCTCACGGATGGCAGCAACCCGTAAACCTTGTACTTGCAGGAAATATTCGCGGAATGGAGAGGTTGGCAGGCAAACTTGGAGGCAGATTGGGATACGATTCTGCAGCATTTGTAAAAGAATTTCTGCTTCCCGACAAACCCGCAGCATACGGCTTTACAAAGGAGACATTCCCATGTATGATAATACCAAACACATACGAGGTGTACTGGAACATAAGCCCCAATGAGTTTTTGCAAAGGATGAAGGAGGAATACGATAAGTTCTGGAATGAAAGCAGGTTAGGAAAGGCAAAGGCAATCGGACTCTCTCCCGTTGAGGTATCTATTTTAGCATCAATTATATGCGAAGAGACCAATTACAAGCCTGAAATGCCAAGAATAGCCGGAGTCTACATAAACAGGCTTAAAAAAGGGCTTAAACTTGAAGCCTGCCCCACAATAAAGTATGCCCTTAACGATTTTACTTTACGACGTATCCTATATGTACACTTAGAGGTAGATTCGCCATACAATACATACAAGAATGAGGGATTACCTCCGGGACCTATTACAATTCCCTCAATAGCATCTATAGACGCCGTTCTCAATTATGAACAACATAACTATATGTTTTTCTGTGCAAGCGACAAGTTAGACGGAACACATCTGTTTGCAAAAACAGGTGCCGAACATGGTAGGAACGCAAGGGCATATCAAGCAGCAATATCGAGGAGTGCAAGATAAATGCAGCAGAATGCTATCTGTTTAAGGGTTAAGTTAATAGATACTGTTTCTACCCTTATTTACAGATTTGCGTTGCATCTTGCGTTTAAGTTTATCTTGCCTCTTCTGCTCCTTTAAACGCCTTTTTTGCTCGCGTTTCTCAATCTTTGTCAAAGCCTTTGATACATTTGCAGAACCATTACCCCCTATCCACTCTCTACCTTCTCTACTCTCTTTACCCTCCGTCCCTCTTACAAGATCCAATCTGTGCAGCCCATTATCCTCTATAACCTTAATGAGAAGTTGCGCATATTTGGGGTTTGTGGCATATCCGGCCTGTTTGAGTCCGTGTGCCCAAGATACATAATCCGTTTTATCGTATGAGAATAGGAAAGCATATCTCTTCCCGCTCTTTAGAAATTCAGAATGGTCTTTAAAGGACTCTTCCGCTGTTTTATATGCTCTGAACTTTTCGTTTTTTGTCTCATCATCGTGGAGATATACCCTCCCGTTCCAGCCATTGTGTCCCTTAATTCCAAAATGGTTGTTTGCGTTTCGAGCCAGTTCGGAATTACCGTTATTGGATTCCAAGCAGGCCTGAGCCATGATTATGCTTGCCGGGATGCCATATAGGTTCATCTGTCTTACAGCTATATCCTTGTACATATCAATATATTGCACTCTTGTAATCCTCTGCGAATATGCTACATTTGAGAACAGAAAAAGTAAAAGGGAGATAAAAATATGTTTCATAAATGCAAATAACCTTGGCGTATATATATACATACTTAATTTAACTAATTTATCGCAAAAATACAATATAATCCAAAAATGAGAAGATGAAAAGTAAATAAATTAATCTGGCAAAAGACTTGGTTCCTTATCAAGTTCTTGCTCAATTGGAATTAATCTATTTTACAATTTGTAATACGCCAAAGCCTATGAGTATTGGTGTTTAGTGTACAACTTCTCAACCCGGCACGCAATAGAACCGCAATCTTCATTGCATTTTCCGGAGCATCAATAACCATCTGGAAACTATCACCTCTAAAAAATTCAACTTTTTTTAGTTTCGAGAAGAGCATAGTATTTTCCATTCTTCATCACTAAATTATACACAATTATGCAAACTACCAGTAATACTTATTTAAGTTTCGTAAGACTCATTTCGCTTGACATAACTGAGTATATTGTATTGCAATAGGCATAGTGATATGCTTGCACATAAAAAAGAAAAAAAAGGATGACCTTTGGCCACCCTCTTCACTCTATTACCAAGAAGTTTAGTAAATAATCAGCCCTCTACGTAATCAGGCGTTGGCTTTAGCTTTGGCTACTTTACTAAAAACTTCCATATTATTATCATTTGATGTAAAACACCATTCTGTACTCTAAGATTATTCTGAAAGACATATTACAACCCTGTTCTCAGCCTGAATACTAAATGGCTGCTCAACATCACCTTTAGCAACTGTGTTGATTCTGTCGCGAGAAATACCTCTGTCTACCAAAGCTTTTGCTACGCTGTCTGCTCTGCGCTGAGAAAGAGCCATATTATATCTTGGATTACCTGTCTGAACATCTGCATATCCTGTAAGGGTAATCTTAGCTTTCTCATATTTGTTCATGTAAGCAACAAGCTCATCTATTTTTGCAACTTCACTCTGGCAAACAACAGAAGAATTAAGCTTAAAGAAGATATTCTCTTTAGCAGGCTCTACAACAGGCTCAGCTACAGGCTGCTCAACAACCTCTTCCTCTACAACAGGTTTAGGTGCAGGCTCCTCCTCTTTAGGGGCTACAGGCTCTACAGGAGCAACATACTCAGATTTTTGTACAACCTCAACAGGCTTAGATTTGCTTGTTTTACCAAGTGCAAATTTGAAACCTGCCAACATATTGTACTGGTAATCGAATTTAGATCCCTTCTTTGAATTGAATTTATCCGAAAGAGCATTTACGTTACCCTCAAGATTAAAGATAACACCCTGAGCCAAACGGAAATCCAAACCTACACCTGCACGGCCGGCAACAAAAACTTTGTTATCTCTCCAAAGTTTTGTTAGTGTATGCCCTGCATCATTAATCTCAACAGCTTCATCATTATTGAATGAATAATTGCCACCCAAACCGGCAAAAAGATACATATCAAACCATCTGTCGGGATTATATCCTGCTACACAGTTAATTAGATTAAATGTTGCATCTGCATTCAACTGCAAATAGTTGTATTTATAATCTAATCTGTTTTTATTAACCCATGCACCTTTTGCCTGCCATCCACTGAAACCGGCACGAACGCCCCAAACAGGGGTAAAATGATAACCTGCATAAATTGCTGCAGCAGGTGATATAAGATCTTTGAATTTTGCTTCACCCACAGTGTGCGCCACACCACCCTGTAACTGCAGATACCAATGAGGATTAAATTCTACATTATCTGCTTTGGTTTCTGACTGTGCAAACAAGGTACTAGTACATAAAAGAAGTAGTACTACAAATAAACTACATTTCGTCTTCATAACTAAGTATTGTTTAAAATTTATAAATAAGTAAAATTATCTGTTTTAATTGGGTACTAATTTTTCCGTCAGCAAAAATATAAAAAATAGTTTTCAATTAAAAATATATTTGTAATACAGAATAACTGTAAATTCGGAGGTTATAACAATAATTTGACATTTTTGTTTACTTTTGCAGTAAGGACAATTAGAGTGAACGATATGGAAAGAAAAAAAATAGTCATCAACTATACAGACTATGCATCTATAGAGGAGTTGCCTGCAGATGAGAAGGAGCTTCTTAAAGCTGCACAAAAAGCAACAGACAATGCGTATGCTCCATACTCAAAATTTCACGTAGGTGCAGCAGTATTGCTTAAAAACGGAGAGGTAATAACAGCTGCAAATCAGGAAAATGCAGCATATCCATCCGGGTTGTGCGCAGAACGTTCCGCAATTTTTTATGCACATTCTAAATACCCTGATACACCTATCTTGAAAATTGCTGTAACAGCCAAAGTCAACGGACAACTTACAACAGATCTTACCTACCCATGCGGAGCGTGCAGGCAGGTGTTACAGGAATCACAGATAAGAGGTGGTAAAAAGATAAAGGTTATTGTTGGCAGTAGGAGTACTGTAAGGGTACTTGATTCTGTTGAATGTATACTGCCTTTCGCTTTTGACAATTTAGGAAAAGAATAAAAAAAACGGCTTGCAAGCCGTTTTTTTATTCTTTTCCTCTTATAACCTCAAGTGCCCTCTGCACCTCTCTGTCGTCCCTGTTAAGATACTCTATAAACCGGTTAAAACCGTACAGATTACGTACAACAAGGCTCTTTATAAATCTTTTAATCTCGTTTCCAGATATTTCAAGTTGTCCCTCTTTTGGCTTTGCCCCTTTTTTCTCTGCGTATAATAAAAATTGCCCGAACAGATCATCTGTTACATTATACTTTTCAATAAAGATATTATAATCTTTATACTTGCTTACCAATTCATCTCTATGCTTGTCTGAATAATCGTTGGCAAAGTCAGTAATAATCCCTTTCCTTACCAATTCGCCATAGAACTGAGTATAAAAACTTGTATCTGCAGGGATAAAAATATCAGGCATTATTCCGCCACCTCCGTATACTGTCCTTTTTAATCTGAGTGTCTGGTACTTTAAAGAATCCGGAAGCTGGATACTGTCTTTGCTAAAATATTCCCCGCGTTTGTACCTTTCATAAAAATTCTTGTAATAACCCGCAGCATCTCCCATCTCGTACGGAGCTTGTATAACCCTTCCGCTTGGGGTATGATACCTTGCAACCGTTAATCTTATCACCGAGCCATCCTCTAAAGGCAACTGTTGCTGGACTAGACCTTTGCCAAAACTCTTTCTGCCAATAATAGTAGCTCTGTCCCAATCTTGCAAAGCACCGGAAACTATCTCACTTGCAGAGGCGGAATTCTCATCAATAAGCACCGCGGTCTTTATATCCTTAAGAACACCGCGTCCGTCTGCATATTCCATCTTGCGCGGAGACCTCAACCCCTCTGTATAGAGAATCATCTCGCCTTTATCTAGAAATTCATTTGCAATCATGAGAGCAGCAGTAAGATAACCTCCAACGTTATTTCTCAAATCCAGAATGATTCCGGAGGGTTTGCGGCTCAGACTACGTAGCACATCTATCAACTCATTGTACGAGGTTGCGGCGAACCTTGTAAGTCTTATGTAGAGAATATTGTCGGGAGTAAGATAATGTGAATCTATGCTGTTAATTGGAATCTTGTCCCTTACAACCGTATAGTCCAAAATTTCCGGTACCCCCCTTCTGAATATACCCAACTCCACTCTTGAGCCTTTTGGCCCACGCAAATATTTATGGACTCTGGGAATATCTAAATTGGTTGCCGATATAGCCTCGCCGTCAACAGAGACAATCTTGTCTCCTGTCCTAAGCCCAACCTTCTCGGACGGCCCGCCTGCAATTACATTCTGCACAGACAATGAGTCATTTATAATGGCAAACTCAATTCCAATACCATCAAAATTTCCCTCTAACGGCTCGTTCATTGCCTTAACATCCTTGGCCGAGATAAATGCGGAGTGAGGGTCCAACTTTTTCATCATGGCAGACACGGCCTCGTCTGATATTTGTGTAAAATTAACAGTATCAAGGTAATACCTATTCATATAATACATAGTCTGCGCAAGTTTCCTTATATCTTTTGATATATCCTGAGCTTTTAGATTATCGAATGTAACAAAAATCAGAGCCGCTGAAAGAACAGCAGCATTTAAAAATCTGCAAAACTTAATCATTGTATCGTATTCATTTATTAGGTACAAACGGCACTTCAAATTTCGTTCCCTCCTCCGCCAAATAGCTCTCTTTAAAAATTTTTCGTGCCTCCTCCAACAGGCAGACAGGGGATTTATATCGGGAAGAGAAGTGTCCTATTATAAGTTTTTTGCTTCCCGACAAAACAGCCGTATTAGCTGCCTGTTCTGCTGTTGAGTGCATTGTCATACTTGCAATATCTTTAAGATCACTGCCAAAGGTGGCCTCGTGGTAGAGCAGATCTGAACCTTTCACATATTCATGCAGTTTAGCAAATGGCGCCGTGTCTGAGCAGTAGGCAATCTGTCTAGGAGAATATGGCAAATAGGCGAAATCTTTATTCAAAAGAAGCGTTCCATCCTCCCTAAAAACATCTTCACCGTTCTTAAAACTACCTATCTCTCTTAATGTCAGCTTGTATGGTTCAATAAGGTGCTTGTAGATGTTAAGCTGCGGAACCTTCTCCCTAAAGATATAGCCGTATGTCTCCATTCTGTGTCGTAATGGGAACGCTATTATCTCCAATTTTTTGCCATCTATTATAGTCGTTGGCTCCTTGCATTTTACCGGGGTGAACCTAATTTCATACTTTATACCATCTCCAAACTCAGACAGAAAATAGTCCAAGCTCCTCCTAAATCCCTCCGGTGCATATATATACAAAGGCTGAAGCCGCCCCATCATACCAAACGTTGAGAGTAGACCAAAGAGACCGAAGAAGTGATCACCATGCAGATGGCTCAAAAAGATGTTATCAATCTTTGAGAAAGGTACCCCGGCCCTCCTCATCTGCATCTGCGCACCCTCTCCGCAATCTATTAAAAACAAACGCTCACGGAATGTAACCACGTGAGCGCTTGGATATCTATAAGCAGTGGGGAGTGCCGAAGCAGTCCCCAATGTTGTTAATGAAAATTCCATCAACTATTTTTCCTGATTCTTTTCCATTTCAGACTTTAGAGCAGCAAGAGCATCAATATCTCCAAGAGTTGTCTTCTCTATGTTAGATTTGATCTTCTTTACAGCTTTTTGAGTTGACTCGGCCTCTGCACTCCTCTCCTTGCTCTCTTTAGCCTCTTCTGCTCTCTTGGCATCCTCAGCTATTCTAGAGTGAGAAAGAACAATCTTCTTGTTGGCCTTGCTGAACTCAATAACCTTGAACGGAAGTTTCTCCTCTGGTTTGGCAGTTGTACCATCCTCTTTTACAAGAGTCTTGGCAGGAGCGAATCCCTTAATACCATACTCAAGTGCAACTGTTGCGCCTTTATCGTTAACAGAAGTGATTGTACCCTCATGGATAGAGCCTACTGTAAAGACAGTCTCAAATACATCCCAAGGGTTCTCCTCCAACTGTTTGTGACCAAGGCTAAGTCTTCTGTTCTCCTGATCTATCTCAAGAACTACAACCTCTAAAGGCTCGCCAATCTGAGTGAACTCAGATGGATGTTTAACCTTCTTTGTCCATGAAAGGTCGCTGATGTGAACCAATCCGTCTACACCCTCGTCAAGCTCAACGAACACGCCGAAGTTGGTAAAGTTTCTAACAATTGCTGTATGTTTAGAACCTACAGGATATTTCTCTGCGATATTTGCCCATGGATCAGGTTTTAGCTGTTTGATACCAAGAGACATCTTTCTCTCCTCTCTGTCCAATGTAAGGATAACAGCCTCTACCTCGTCTCCAACTTTAAGGAAGTCCTGAGCGCTTCTGAGGTGAGAAGACCAAGACATCTCAGACACATGGATAAGACCCTCAACGCCCGGCTGGATCTCAATGAATGCACCGTAGTCTGCAATAACAACAACTTTACCTTTAACCTTGTCACCAACTTTAAGATTTGGATCAAGAGCATCCCATGGATGTGGAGTAAGCTGCTTAAGACCAAGAGCAATACGTTTCTTTGTATCATCAAAATCCAAAATAACAACATTAATCTTGTCATCCAATTTAACGACCTCCTCAGGATGGTTGATTCTGCCCCATGAAAGATCTGTAATATGGATAAGGCCGTCTACACCGCCAAGGTCAACGAACACACCGTATGAGGTAATGTTCTTAACTGTACCCTCAAGGATCTGGCCTTTCTCAAGTTTTCCAATTATATCTGCTTTCTGAGCCTCAAGCTCTGCCTCAATAAGAGCCTTATGAGAAACAACAACATTTCTGAACTCGTGGTTGATCTTGACAATCTTAAAGTCCATAGTCTTGTTAACATAAATATCGTAGTCTCTAATAGGCTTAACCTCAATCTGAGAACCTGGCAAGAACGCCTCAATGCCAAATACATCTACGATCATACCGCCTTTGGTACGGCATTTAACGTAGCCTTTAACGATTTCATTTTTCTCAAATGCCTCGTTAACTCTATCCCATGATCTGAGTGAACGGGCTCTCTTGTGCGATAGAATAAGCTGACCTTTCTTATCCTCAGCATTTTCTACGTAAACTTCTACTTTGTCACCTACTGCAAGATCAGGATTATATCTGAACTCATTAACAGAGATAACACCTTCGCTCTTGTAACCTATGTTAACAAGAACCTCTCTTTTTGTGATAGCTACAACGGTACCCTCAACAACCTCATTCTCCTTTACAGTTGAGAGAGTCTTGTCATATTCCTCTTCAACTTTGGCCTTGTCGCCGTAATCAGCATCTTTTTCAAATGCGTCCCAGTCAAATTTGTCTACCGGAACAGATGCATTGCTTTTACGCTTTTTGGTTGCATCTACAATTGCAGGAGTCTCCTCTACAAAAGACTCCATCTTCTCCTCGTTCTTGCGAACAGGAGCTACCTCAGCCTCTTCGGCCTCTAAAATCTGTTTTTCTTTACTCATTTCTTTAAATTTTACTTCAAACAAGTGGGTTAAACATTATGTATAGAGCTAAAAACGGTTCTTCAATCCCCGCCTTTGAGCATCAAGGCGCAAAAGTAGTTATTAATACCCAAACTACCAAACTTAATTTACTGCATGTCAGATTGTCACAAATGTGAAAAAATTGCATCTTTTATGACAAAATGTTACCGTTTTTCACATGTTACGAGGTAATAAAGGCATTGGCACAAACGTTGCTAAAATACTCCATTCGGAAAGCGAAACCAAATGATACAGAGTATGTAACACAAGGTTGAGCAATCTATAAAAAGAAATGAAAATTAATTAATAATAGGAGGTTTAATTATGTTACCAGTAATGAATAGAAATTGGTTCCCTACAGTGTTTGACGAGTTTTTTGACAGTAGCGATTGGACACCACGTTTCAACGCTACAACTCCTGCAGTTAATGTCAAAGAGAATGCTAAAGAATATATAATGGAGATTGCGGCTCCCGGTGTTAAAAAGGAGTTCTGCAGAGTGAATGTAGATAACGAAGGTAATCTTGTTGTTGCAATAGAGAACAAATTGGAACACAAGGATGAGGATAAGAAAAGCCACTACTTGCGTAGAGAGTTCTCATATACCAACTACCAGCAATCCTACTCTCTTCCAGACAATGTAGATAGAGAGTTGATTGAGGCAAAAGTTGAAAACGGTGTTCTTTATATCACTCTTCCTAAAGTAACATGCAAGGAGGAGGCTAAATTGCAGAGGCAGATTGAAATCAAATAGTAACTCGTTCAAATAGTTATAGGCTTCCCGACAGATTTTGGAGATTTGTCGGGAAGCTTTTTTTATTCCTAAAGATTAAGCGAAGCCTTTAATTTGGCAATCTTATCCTCGGCATCACAGCCTCGCGCCTCAAAATAGAATTTGATCTTAGGCTCTGTGCCGGACGGTCTTACCGATACAATGCATTCAGATTGTGTAAAGAACTGCAAGACATTGGATTTTGGTAGACCGGTCTCTGCAGGTAACTGATAATCAATCACCTTAACAACAGGCGAGCCACCAAGTTCCTTAGGTGGGTTGGCACGGAACTGTTTCATCATATTCTGAATCTCCTCCAATCCCTCTTTCCCCTTCTTGGTTAAAGAGACCAACGCCTCCTTGTACAAACCATACTCTTTGTAAATCTCCTGCAACTGCTCATAAAGAGTAAGCCCGCGCTCACAGCACCACGCAGCACATTCGGCAATGAGAGAGCAGGCCACTACTGCATCCTTGTCACGCACAAACTCTCCGGCGTTGAATCCGTAACTCTCCTCTCCGCCGCCAATAAAAAGTTTCTTGTCCTCATTCTCACGTACAACCTGAGCAATATATTTGAAACCTGTAAGCACGTTGTACATCTTAACGCCAAATGATTCTGCAATCTTTGCAAGCAACTCTGTGGTAACTATTGTTTTAACCATGTATGTATTTTCATTGAGTTTGCCAAGCTCTTTCCAGCGGGTGAGCATATAGTATGTTAAGATGGAGGCAGTCTGGTTACCGTTCAAAAGCAGCATCTTGCCATTATTATCCCTAACCGCAATACCAACACGGTCTGCATCCGGATCTGTAGCCATAACAAGATCTGCCCCAACCTCATCTGCGCGGTTAACTGCCATCTCCAAAGCAGATTTCTCCTCTGGGTTAGGAGATTTTACTGTAGGGAAATTGCCATCGTTTACATTTTGAGCCTCGACAAAATACAAATTCTTAAAACCAAGCCTGCGCAAAGCCTCGGGAACCAATCTTACCCCGGTACCATGAAGCGGAGTATAAACAATCTTTATATCACCATGTTTGGCAACGGCATTTGGCGACAGCATAAGCGACAGAATATCCTTTAGATACGCCTCATCCACCTCTTTGCCAATAATATGAATCCTCTCCTCTCCCCCTTTGAATCTAACATCAGACGGGCCGGCTATCTTTGCAACCTCGTTAACAATGTTGGTATCATGCGGGGCGGTTATCTGTGCGCCATCCTCCCAATAAGCCTTATAACCGTTATACTCCTTTGGATTATGCGAAGCCGTTACCATAACACCGGCCTGACACCCCAAATGCCTTATTGTGTAGCTTAACTCCGGAGTTGGCCTCAACTCATCAAAAAGGTAAACGGTAATGCCGTTGGCAGCAAACACATCTGCTGTAACCTTGGCAAACTCCTTACTATGATTACGGCAATCGTACGAAACAGCCACCTTTATCTCACTCCTGTCCTTAAAATTAGCCTTTAGATAGTTAGCCAACCCTTGTGTTGCCATTCCAACCGTATAGACATTCATTCTGTTTGTACCAACCCCCATAATACCCCTCAATCCGCCTGTACCAAACTCAAGATTTTTATAAAAAGCATCCTCCAACTCTTTTGAGTTATCCAATATCATCTGCTTAACCTCATTACGAGTAGCCTCATCAAACTCAGGCGCGGTCCACGCCTCAGCCCTTTTAAGATAATCTGCAATCATAATTATATTCTGTTTTCAATTTTAATCATATTTAGTAACCTTCAAAAAATAACCTGCATCATCTTAAGGAATCTTAGGCACCTTATTTTTTCACGTTACTTATTGTTCGCTTCCCAACAAATTCCCCCCACTCTTATCTCTGCAAATGTAAGGAAAAATACTACCTTTGCGGCCTAATGTTAATGATTGTTTAACAAAATAAACGTCAATCTTACCCTTTTCCGTAAGCTGATGGACTTTGGCGTTGGCTTTGGCAATTTACAAAAGTAAAGAGAGTTGAGAGGGGAAAGAGAGTAGAGAGAACTATTATCTTTAAAACTTTCGACTAATAAACTAATCATGCCATGACAAGGAAAAGAAGAAACGTTTGAACCAATAAATTATTAAACATGTTTTTATTTAAGGAATATCTTCCATTCTATAAAAGGAATCTTGTCTTGGCTGCTCCGGTTATGGTAGCACAGGCCGGACAGGTTACCGTGCAGTTTGCAGACAACATAATGGTTGGCCATTTGGGAACAACCCAGTTTGCAGGAGTTGCATTTGCCAACACCATATTCTTAATTGGTTTTGTATTTGCCATAAGTTTCACTCAAGGACTAACACCGCACGCAGGGCAGAACTACGGAAAAGGGGACTATGCCAATGTTGCAAAATTTTTCTTCAACTCCTTTGTATTGGACTTTATAATGGTAATAGCGGTAATGGCACTTCTCTTTGCCACTGTTCCGTTTATGTACAACATGGGGCAAGATGAAGAGATTGTTGAATATGCAATTACATACTTGAGCATTAACATTTTATCACTAATACCCGGAGTTTTTTTCTTTGCAATAAGAAACTTCTCGGAAGGTATTGGTATAACCAAATACGCTATGTATATCACCATATTTTCCAATATAGTTAACATCCTCCTAAATTGGGTGCTGATATATGGCAAATGTGGGTTTCCATCATATGGGGTAGCGGGTGCAGCATACGCAACCCTTATAAGCAGAATTCTGGCATTTATAAGTTTTGCCATACTCATAATTACAATAGAACCATACAAGTCTTACTTTAAATATCTCACAAAAGATGTTTTGGAGACGAAACAGATAAAAGAGCTTCTATCCACATCTGTACCTATTGGCATTCAAGGACTTGTAGAGGTAACAGCATTTAGCCTCAGCGGTATAATGTCCGGCTGGTTTGGCAAAGTTGCACTTGCCGGACATCAGATTGCCAATACCATGGGAACCACATCTTTTATGATAGCACAAGGTATTGGAGCAGCTGCAACAATAAGAGTATCACATCAGGTAGGAGCAAAAGATTATATAGCAGCAAAAATGGCCGGTAAAGCCGCAATACATATGAGCGTCGCCTTTATGGGGATGGCCGGCATTATATATGTCATCTTCAGACACCAACTGCCGTTAATCTTTACATCAGACCCTCAGGTAATAGATATGGCAGCCACACTGCTCATCTTTGCCTCAGCCTTTCAGGTGTTCGATGCTGCGCAATTGTCGGGAATAGCCTCATTAAGAGCACTCAACGATGTAAAAATCCCGCTACTGCTCTCATTCATATCTTTCTACTGTATCTGCCTGCCATTAGGATACCTATGTTCAAAAATGTTGGGGTTAGGCCCGGTTGGAGTATGGACAGGGCTCATCTTGGGGCTGATGTTTGCAGCCGTTCTCTATCTGTCTCGGTTCAATAAGTTAATTAACAGATATATAACAGGAAAATAAAAGCACCTTTATCTCAAAAGACAATTCAGATAGCATGAAACTAACAGACAAAGAGCTACAATTTATAAAGGAAAACATAAACACACCGGCAAGCACCCTCTCCCTAAGTAAAAAAAGGCCTGCATGCGTAGATTTTGCTCTTTGCCTAAAATGTATAGATGGGAACCAAAAGATGCGCAAGAAGGTACCTTTATGGGCAGCCAATCTCTCGCTCATCTACCCCTACCCTCTCTCGTTGGAGCAGTGCAGCTCCCAGCTGACGGCAGAATACAAAGCCTCCTTGTGTTCAAAAATTTTTACTTCCACGCTTCCCTACAAATCCTCTTCTTTTTTTTCGGCCGCGTCCTCAGTTGCTTCTGCTGTTACAGTTACTGCGTTAGGCAGTTCTACCATGCTTATAGCAGACATTACAGGCGGGATGGGTGTAGACAGCTACTTTCTGAGCCGTGTTGCCAATGGGCTGCTCTATATGGAACGGGATAAACAGCTTTGCGCTGCAGCCGAGAACAATTTCTCAACGTTGGGAGCAGAGAATATAACTATTAGAAATGCAACCTCAAAGGTTGAAACAGTAGAGAAAGAGATAAAGCAGTTTGCCGCAGGTTTTAGGAGATCCAAGGTTAATATCATCTACGCAGACCCGGCCAGACGAAGCAAAACAGGGAGTAAGGTCATTATGTTAGAGGATTATGAGCCTGACATTCTAAGCCTTAATGCCAAACTATTGGACCTTGCAGATTATCTGTTGGTTAAGGTCTCCCCTATGGCAGATATAAAGATGTATCTCCAAAAGCTTTCAGGTGTAATGGCTGTTAATGTTGTATCTGTTGACAACGAATGTAAAGAGGTACTATTTTTAATGAAAGCAGGCAGTATCGCAGAGCCAAATAATGTTCCTATAACTGTTGCATGCATAGACAGCAGGCAATCTTTTGGAGAGGCCGGCGGTACACCTGAATTTACATTTACATATAAGCAGGAGAACAACGCCGGCTCCACGGTAACTTACCTTAATGTAGAAGATACACTGCCAAAATATCTTTACGAGCCGGACAAAGCAATACTTAAAGCAGGAGCTTTCAAGACAATAGGCACACAATACGGTCTCAAAAAGATAGCCCCGAGCACACATCTCTACTGCGGAGACACAGCCGTTGTTTTTCCCGGCAAACGGTTTACCATTATAGAAGAGTATGAATTTGGTAAAAAAGCATTTAAAGAGATAGCAAAAAAATACCCCGCTGCTTCTGTTACAGCCCGAAACCTCCCCATAGATTCCAACCAACTCAAGAAGCTCCTATGCGTTAAAGAGAGCAACGAGCTACACATCTTTGCCTTTACAGATGCCAACAACCGCAAAAAGATCTACATCACCTCTGTTTAGCTTTGGCGTTAGCGTTAGCGATTTAATTTTACTGTATCAATTTGACGAAGATACAAAGAACTTGCGTAATAATGGCAGGATGAGGGTGAAATTTGATAAGTGGTTGGTACATATACCATTTTTGTGTTACCTCACCATATTGTTAATTTCGGCAGAAGGAGCCGTATATGGTGGATATTAGAGAAAGAATTGCTACCTATCCGTTGCCTTTTTATGGAAGGGAAAGTTGGTAGAAACAGCATCTTTAATCTCTTGCACATACCCTACAACAGCCACAAAGAACGCTTGTTTTTTCTATCATTGCACTGGTAAAGGCAATCATTTTTTCTCGTTGGAAGAAAAATACGGGAATGAGATTAGTTGTCAAGTACTTGTTGCCTTGCTCCGCTATGTTCTACATGCCATTCATTAACTCTGTAAAATTTATTTTTGCAACCAAAGAAATGAGTTATGAATCAGGCAGATGTAAAGGTGTCGTTCTACCTCAAAAAGAGCGAAGCGGATGCCAAAGGGAACTGCCCCGTAATGGTAAGGTTGAATGTCGGCAAGTACTCCGAGGCGGCATTCAGTGTGAAATTGTCGGTACCACATACGATGTGGCACTCAGGACGTGCTACAGGTAAGAGTGTCGCAGCACGCGAAATCAATCGTCAGTTAGACGAGATCAGAGCCTCGGCTCTACATATCTATCAAGAACAATCGGCAATACGAGAAGGAGTAAGTGCCGAATATGAACCTGAACGCCCACCGCGTGAACAGAAATATCTCACGGCAGAGGAATTGGAACTGATGATGACAACACCCTTGCATAATGCAAGACTCTATATCATTCGTGACCTGTTCCTCTTCTCTTGCTACACTGGAATATCTTATGGAGATATGTGTATGTTGACCAAAGAAGATTTGGTTACGGATGAAAACGGCACACTCTGGATACGGACCTCCCGTAAAAAGACTAAGGTCTAGTATGAGGTTCAGCTCCTTGAGGTTCCCTTACATATACTTAATAAGTATCGTGATGTAGAACCAAACGGAAAGCTGTTGCCCAAGTATCGTAATGCCTCGTGCATTATGATTCTTGCCTTGCTATGTTGTTTAAGCTATAATTACTCTGCTGTTGCTCTTGGAGGAACTTTTCGGAATCGCTCCTGCAATGTTTCGAGGAATTTAAGCAAATCTGCAAATTCCAAAGCCTCTCCATAGATAAAGCTAGAACGCATATCATTATAATCCACCTCATATTTCTGGACAAGTTCTTCACTTGGAACAATCATAATGGATGCTGGCAGTTCCTTATCATAATCAACATATCCGACATGATAGAATTTCTTTCTATGCTCCACAATGTCATAATAAAGATTAGAGTCATTTAATGCCTTATCCATATAATCGGTATGTGATAGCTTTTCCAAATCATAGAAATGGCGAGACATGCGATATGTTCTTGGCTCTTTCTTTTGGTATTCCTCACAAAGCAAAAATGCCTTCTCTAAGAATGTCCTTGCAGGACTCACGGTCTTGATGGTCTGAACAATATCAGAATCAATATCTTCATCCTTATAGACCTGTTCAACCAATGAAGATATGCGTTTCATTTCGTATGGTTCAGACATAGAAAGGACACTGATTTCAATCTTCACAGTCGGTATTGCATAGGGAGCATCGCTATTGTAGAGTGATGGGTATTGAACAAAAATCACAGATGGATCTTTGTCGTGATCCACTTTCTTTAGTTCACCATTTTCTTCAACAACTTCATTCTCTGCAAGTACAATCACATCCAAACCTAATTTCGCCAGCTGTTCTTTTAAGTCATCTTTAAATTCACCGAAAAGATAATCTTGAGCTTTTTCTCTGTACTTGTGGATTTGGGTGTTGCTGGTGCAGCTGGCACACGACAAATTCATTTCATTTAAGAAGAAGTCACGACCAAGAGCCAAATCAATATCCTCACTGAAACGGTCTATAATATCCCAACCTTTACTCAAACTTGTACCGCCTTTGAAAAGTAGATACTCGGAAGCCTTTGTGTGGAACAAGGCGTACAATATGGCTGTTACCCACCAATCCTTCTCCGCTGCGGCTTCATCAATATTCTTTGCCTCCACAACACCCTGTATCATGGCCTTGCGTTCATCTATCGTAAAGTCTATCCATTTACTCATTGTCAGTATTCGCTTTGAGGTTTCTTTTAATAATCTGTCTTACCCACACCGGTGCCAATAACAGATCGTGTTCAATTGTTTCTGTTTCAAGTGTTGCAGATAATAGTTGAGCAACTCTTTTTTCCACGCTCTCTGTTATATTATCCTCTCCAATGCTACGAAGAGCTTGTACTAATTCAGGCATAAGTTTTCCTTTATAAGCGAATTTCTTAGGAGAGCCATGTGTTAAAGTCACGGTTCTATTTCCTAATTTCAATTTTCTCGAAGAACCTGATGTGAGGAACGAAGCATTCATTGGTACTTGTGTGGAAAAACCAAGTCTATTGGCGGCTGTATCACCTGTTGGAAATATTTTAGCTTTATCTCTCTTGGCAATCTCCGTTACAAGTTCAAAAGCAGAAGGGTATACCACACCAAATCGTGTTTTTTTAGCCTTAACATATACGCCTTTGGCTATTCTTGTAATCAACCCCTCTTTCTCAAATTGAGCAAGAAGTTTGGTTACATATTCCACATCAAATTGATGGAATGTAGACACAAAAAACACCTCGCCATATCTTGCGTAGGTTATCTTTGCTCTAACTTTATGTTCCACAGTCTTTTGCATACGATTTTTAGCCTATTTTAAGTAGGAATAATTGCAGATTTTTCCGACCACAAAGGTATGAAAATATTGCGAAGTAACAAAAGAATCCATTGTTTATTTCATTACACCTATACTTTTTGCTCTTTAAGCGGGCAAAAACACTGGATGATGAAGTGTTGGCCTCTGCCATACTTGATCGGCTTTTATATCATTGTGAAGTCATTAAACTCTCAGGACAAAGTTACAGAATGGGAAATAGAAAATCCATCTTTGACAATGATAAAGAATAAGGATAATCCCATTAAAATAGGGTTATTCAATAATATATAGTTGATATTATTAACATTTTGTCTCGACTTTAATGTGTCGATTTTACTTTTCCGAAAATTGTCGATTTAAAATTTGCTTATTACACGGGTTCATACCTCGAATGGTATCCAAAATAGGAACCGCCGTATGCGGAACCGCATGTACGGTGGTGTGAGAGGTCGGAAAACGAAAGTAGGAGAAAAACTATTTCGTTTTCCTCCTACTCGATTCTATACCTTTTGGTAGTTATCTATACTTACTTCACCTCCTCAAAGTCTACATCCTGAACTTCGCCGTCTTTGCCGCCGTTGTTAGATGCACCGCCTTGCTGTCCGGCACCGCCTTGTGGACCTTGCTGCTGAGCGCTACCTGCACCTGCCTGAGCTGCACGAGCCATATCCTCAGAAGCTGCATGCCAAGCATTCTCCAAATCTTTCATAAGGTTGTCCAAGTCGGCAACATTGCCAGCTTTGTGAGCCTCTTTCAATTTGTTGGTAGCATTCTCAATTGCAGATTTCTTATCTGCAGGAATCTTGTCTGCATACTCTTTAAGGTTCTTCTCGCTCTGGAAGACCTGAGCATCTGCCTGATTGAGTTTGTCAACTCTCTCACGCTCAGCCTTATCGGCAGCCTCGTTGGCCTTAGCCTCATCACGCATTCTCTTGATCTCCTCATCTGAAAGTCCGCTCGAAGCCTCAATTCTAATCTTCTGTTCTTTACCGGTACTCTTATCCTTTGCAGATACGTTCAAGATACCGTTGGCATCAATATCAAAGGTAACCTCAATCTGAGGGATTCCTCTTGGAGCAGGGGTAATGCCATCCAAATGGAATTTACCTATTGTCTTGTTGTCTTTAGCCATAGGTCTCTCACCCTGAAGTACGTGTATCTCTACAGAAGGCTGGTTATCTGCAGCTGTACTGAATACCTCAGACTTTCTTGTAGGAACAGTAGTATTGGCCTCAATAAGTTTGGTAAATACACCGCCGTAAGTCTCAATACCTAATGAAAGCGGAGTAACATCCAACAACAATACATCTTTTACATCACCTGCAAGGACACCACCCTGAATAGCTGCACCAACTGCAACAACCTCATCTGGATTAACACTCTTGTTAGGCTCCTTGCCAAAGATCTTCTTTACTATCTCCTGAACAGCAGGTACACGGGTAGAACCACCAACCAACAAAACCTCGTTAATATCTGAAGCCTTAAGACCTGCATCTGCCAACGCCTTCTCGCAAGGGGCAACTGTCTTCTGTATGAGAGCATCTGCCAACTGCTCGAACTTAGCTCTTGTAAGGGTTGTTACCAAATGTTTTGGAACACCGTCAACAGGCATTATGTAAGGCAAGTTGATCTCTGTAGACGCCTGAGATGACAACTCAATCTTAGCCTTCTCTGCAGCCTCTTTCAATCTCTGAAGAGCCATAGGATCCTTAGACAAATCTATGCCGCCATTATCCTCTTTGAACTTCTCAACCAACCAGTCAATGATCACATGGTCAAAGTCATCACCGCCAAGGTGAGTATCACCGTTAGTTGATTTAACCTCAAATACACCGTCGCCCAATTCAAGGATTGATATATCGAATGTACCACCACCAAGGTCAAACACAGCAACTTTGGCCTCCTGATTTTTCTTATCCAAACCGTAAGCAAGAGCTGCAGCGGTAGGCTCGTTTACAATACGTCTAACCTTTAGACCTGCAATCTCACCGGCCTCTTTGGTAGCCTGTCTCTGAGAGTCGCTAAAGTAAGCAGGCACTGTAATAACAGCCTCAGTAACCTCTTGGCCAAGATAATCTTCGGCAGTCTTCTTCATCTTCTGAAGAATCATTGCAGAGATCTCCTGTGGTGAGTACAACCTTCCGCTAATGTCAATTCTCGGAGTGTTGTTGTCCCCTTTAACAACTTTGTAAGGCACCCTCTTAACCTCATTGGTAACTTGGTCGTAGGTCTCGCCCATGAACCTCTTAATTGAGAATATTGTATTCTGAGGATTGGTAATTGCCTGTCTCTTGGCAGGATCACCAACTTTTCTCTCACCGTTATCTGTAAATGCAACTATAGAAGGGGTAGTTCTTTTGCCCTCGCTGTTAATGATAACTGCAGGCTCATTACCTTCCATCACTGCTACACAACTATTAGTTGTACCTAAGTCGATTCCAATAATTTTTCCCATAATTTATATCTCCTAATTTTTATTATTATTCAAATTTCATCTGCTGTCGCCTCTTTGCATCTCTGCATTCAAGCAGCAACGCCAAACATTATTTCTAAACTTGTGCCAAAGAGAAAGACTGCCAAACTGTCATTTTTTAAGTTTTCCACTTCCCGACAATATAGCGTTAGCTTTGGCTTAGGTTTTAGCAATTTTTAAGAAAGTAAATAAAGCTTTGGCATTGGCAATCTTGGGGTAAAGAGGGTAGAGAGAGCAGAGAGAGTAAAGAGTAAAGAGTAAAGAGAGGAAAGAGAGTAAAGAGAGTAAAGAGAGTAAAGAGAGGAAGCCAACGCTAACGCCAAAGCTAATGCTAACGCCAAAGCTACTATGTCGGGAAGAAGATTATGTAAATTTTTTAGCTGTTTATTGAAAATATTTGCGGAATTTATTTGCTTTGCACCGTGATTTGGGAATGAGTGGCGATTATAAAGGACTTTAGTAGCTAAATTAAGATGTCGGTAACAGGAAAAGAGCGGGTGATGACCACCCACAGACTTTTGGAAATGAAAGAGCGTGGCGAAAAGATAACCATGCTTACAGCGTACGATTATACCTCTGCAAAGATTGTTGACGAGGCAGGTATAGATATGATTTTGGTTGGAGACTCGGCTGCCAATGTCATGGCTGGGCACGAGACGACACTGCCAATTACGCTCAATCAGATGATCTACCATGCACAAAGTGTTACAAGAGCTGTGAAGAACCCGTTGGTTGTGGTAGATATGCCGTTCGGAACGTATCAAGGGAATGCAATGGAGGCTGTTTCAAATGCTATACGTATTATGAAAGAGTCTCAGGCAGACGCAGTTAAAGTGGAAGGTGGTGCTCAGGTTTTGGAGTCTATCTCAAAGATACTTTCAACCGGGATTCCTGTAATGGGACATTTGGGCTTAACCCCGCAATCGATTCATAAATTTGGTACATACGCTGTACGTGCCAAAGAGGAGGCTGAGGCTGCACAGCTTTTGGAAGATGCTATTGCTTTGGAGAGGACAGGCTGTTTTGCCATTGTATTGGAAAAGATCCCGGCTAAGTTGGCAGCAAAGGTGTCTAAGGCATTAAAAATACCTGTAATAGGGATAGGGGCCGGCGGCGATTGTGACGGGCAGGTACTTGTAATGCACGATATGCTTGGGCTTAATAACGGCTTCTCGCCAAAATTCCTAAGAAGATATGCCAATCTACATGATGAATACCTAAAGGCATTTCGTCAATATATAGAAGATGTGAGAAGTGGTGATTTTCCAAATGAGAATGAACAATATTAGCATGTGGCTGTTGGCAAGACGTGAGCGTTTGTTAAGTATGTAATATTGAATAATGTGATTTATTTTCAATTGATTGCGGTTTGGTGTGTAGGAAAAGTAAAGAGGGTAAAGAGGGTATGCCAACGCCAACGCCAAAGCTAATGCCAAAGCTAACACTATAAACTATAAACTCTCAACTATAAACTAAATACGGAGGCTATGAGTGAAGTTTACAGAGATATGTCTAAAGAGGAGTTTGATGATATTAACAGCAGAATCCTGTATGAGGACAACCACCTTTTGGTTTTCAACAAAAAGAGCGGGGAGATAGTCCAGGCAGACAAGACCGAGGATGAGTGTCTTTGGACAACACTTAAAGTATTTATTGCACATAGAGACAATAAGCCTGGGTTTGTGTACTTGGGTGTGATTCACCGTTTAGACAGACCTGTGAGTGGGGCTGTGATATTTGCCAAGACATCCAAAGCCTTGGAGCGGATGAACAAGGCATTCAGAGAGGGGCAGATACACAAGATATATTGGGCTTTAGTATGTGAAAAGCCAAGTGAAGACGAGAAGGTGTTAACACACTATCTTATAAGAAATCAAGAGAAAAACAAAACATACGCATCGCTTAAGCCAAGGCCAAATTCAAAGGAGGCGAGGCTAAGGTATAAGTACCTCTATTCAACAGACCATTATCATCTGTTGGAGGTAGAGTTGTATACGGGAAGGCAGCATCAGATAAGAGCACAGCTTTCTGCAATAGGGTGTCCTATAAAAGGGGATCTCAAATATGGTGCTCCGCGTTCAAATCCTGATGCAAGTATAAGCCTCCATTCAAGATTGGTAAGGTTTGTGCACCCTGTAAAGAAAGAACCAATGGAGATTATAGCTCCAGTTGATTGGGTGCAACTCCGTTGCGAATAGCAGTGGAAGAGATATTGACTAACTTACCTTCCATAAAGTGCGCACCTAACCTTTTACATATAGCTTTGCCGTCATATCCTGTACGAGGGTAGACATATATCTCATATTCAGATAAAATCTCATGCCCTTTATACCAGTTCTCTATGATGGCAATATTGTCTGCACCCATTATTATTACGAACTTTTTATTGGGGAACTTCGTTTTAAAAGCGGTCAATGTATTATAGGTGTAAAGAGGAGATGGTAGAGAAAACTCTATGTCGCTAACATTTATAAGTTTGCTGCTATCTGTCTTTTCCTTGTATTTTTTTGCAAAAGAGGCAACCTCCTCGCGCAGATTACGCAAGCGCTCTCTGCTGTTAAGCGCTACAGATGCATGTTTGAAAGGGTTGCGGGGACTTAAAACAAATGTAAACTCATCTATGGGCAGATGATCCAATGCATATTCGGCAACTGCAAGGTGTCCCTTGTGTAAAGGGTTGAAAGACCCAAAATATAACGCTGTGATATGTTTATCCTCTTGTTCCATAATAAGTTAATCCTTAAACTTAATCCTGTAAAAACTTTATTACCAATTCCTCAGCATCATGAAATGCGGTTTCTAAATCATCATTTATCAAAATGGTATCAAAACGATCTCTGTAAGACAACTCCTCCTCTGCCTTTGCAACTCTCCTCTCAATATCGGCAGTGCTGTCTGTGCCGCGTCCTATGAGCCTTTTGCGCAGCTCCTCTATAGATGGTGGCTGTACAAAGACAGAAAGTGCATTTTTGTCATACAACCTCTTTATATTTATGCCACCTTTAACATCTATGTCAAAAACTATGACATGTCCTTTTGCCCAGATCCTTTCAACCTCAGATTTAAGGGTTCCGTAATAGTAACCACTGTAGACCTCTTCATACTCAACAAAATCGTTGTTCCTAATATGGTTTTCAAACTCCTCTTGTGACATAAAATAGTAATGCCTGCCATGTTCCTCTTCACCTCTTGGCTTGCGGGAAGTTGCTGAAATAGAGAACTCTAAAAATGGGAATTTTTGAAGCAGATGTTTTACTATAGTGCTTTTGCCTGAGCCGGATGGTGCACAAAAAATGATAACTTTATTATTATAGCTGCTTTTAGTCATTACTCTTAAAATTTGCTCAAAAATATAAAATTTATTCCTACTTTTGCATGGTTTTTGAACAATCCACAGTGCCAACGCAGATTTGGCAGTTCTATGATAAATTTTTAACATATTTAATATATTTATAATATGGTTTCGTACAAAGAGTTAGGTTTGGTAAACAGCAGAGAGTTGTTTGTCAAGGCAGTCAAAGGAGGTTATGCTATTCCAGCATTTAACTTTAATAACATGGAACAGATGCAGGCTATTATCCAGGCATCGGTAGAAACAAAGTCACCTGTTATCCTTCAGGTATCAAGCGGTGCCAGAAAGTATGCCAATCAGACAATTTTAAGATATATGGCTCAGGGAGCTGTTGAGTATGCAAAAGAGTTGGGTTGTAATATTCCAATTGTTCTTCACCTCGACCACGGCGATTCTTTTGAGCTTTGCAAATCTTGTATTGAGATGGGATTCTCATCTGTTATGATAGATGGTTCGCATCTTCCATACGACGAGAATGTTGCATTAACAAAAAAAGTTGTTGAATATGCACATCAGTTTGATGTTACAGTAGAGGGAGAGCTTGGTGTATTAGCCGGTGTTGAGGATGAGGTTTCAGCTGAGCATCACACATATACAGAGCCGGACCAGGTAGAGGATTTCGTTAAGAAAACAGGCGTTGATTCGCTTGCTATCTCAATAGGAACATCTCATGGCGCTTACAAATTCAAACCTGGTCAGAAACCTCAGATTCGTTTGGATATTCTTCATGAGATTGAGAAGAGAATACCGGGATTTCCTATAGTTCTTCATGGTTCATCAAGCGTTCCTCAAGATATAGTAGCCGAAATTAACCATTATGGCGGCAAACTTAAAGATTCTATTGGTATTCCTGAGGATCAGTTGAGAGAGGCTGCCAAGTCTGCTGTTTGTAAAATTAATATAGACTCAGATGGCCGTCTTGCAATGACTGCAGCTATTAGAAAAGTATTGTTTGAACATCCCGAGGAGTTTGACCCTCGTAAATATCTTGGTCCTGCAAGAGAGAAGTTGAAAGAACTTTATATTCACAAGATTAATAATGTGTTGGGGTCTAACAACAAAGCGTAAAAGTTGTCTAAAAAGGCAACTGCTACGTTACGCTTGCTTCACATTTCCTCATTTACTAAAGTAAACTCCGAAATGTTCAACTTCGCAAGCCTTGCATTTGCACATTTTATACAACTTTTGTATAGGTCAAGGTTCTAAAAAGGCAACTGCTGCGCCATATGTAGCGCCAATCATAAAAAGTTTGGGGAGATGATCTCCAAACTTTTTTTATTTGTTCAGTTTGCCATACCTTTGCATGCGCGGAAAAGATGACCTGTGGAGAGGTGTGATATTTTGTCGGGAAGCGTGATATAAGGAAGAAGAGTATGAAACCGAACATGAAAATCTTTGAAATTAATTTGTCCATGTTGATATATCAAAGATTTTCATCGTGAGAGAGAACGATAGTGAACGGCTATCAGACTCTCATAAATTTTTAATTATCAATTTGAAATTAAAAATTTTGATGGTATGAAACAAAGGATAAAAGCTGTCTTTTTTGATATAGACGGCACATTGGTGAGTTTTAAGACACATGCGGTACCGCAGAGTACCAAAGATGCTATAAGGCTGTTAAGGGAGAGTGGCGTGAAGGTATTTGTCGCTACGGGCAGGATGTTGGCAATGACTACTGTGCTTAGAGATATTGAGTTTGATGGTTTTATAACTTATAACGGCTCTTTCTGTATTGATGAGCATGGCGATGTGATATTCAAAAATACCGTTCCAAAGAGGGAGTTGGAGGCGTTGGCGGTATGGTTGGATAATGAGAGGATTCCGGTTTCGTTTATGTGCAGGGATGAGATGTTCGTGAACTATTTGGCACCGGTAGTTAAGGAGGTGGCAGAGTTGGTTCATGTTTCGTATCCGGTGGTAAAACCTGTGAGAGAGATAATTAAAGAGGATGTCTTTCAGTTGTGCGTGTATGCAGATGAGGCTACGTTAGGCAGATTGCTAAACGAGGTGCTAACAGATTGCGAGGGGAGCAGATGGATTGATGTTTTTGCAGATGTGAATATGAAGGGGATGAACAAAAGTGTTGGTATTGATGCTATTCTAAAACACTATGGGCTTGAGCTTGGCGAGAGTATGGCTTTTGGGGATGGCGGGAATGATATTCCTATGTTAAGACACGTTGGTGTAGGGGTGGCAATGGGCAATTCAAACGATGAGGTTAAGGCTGCGGCTGATTATGTTACAGATACTGTAGATAACGATGGTGTCCCAAAGGCTCTGCATCATTTTGGATTACTTTAGACCTCCATGCAGGAGGCTCTATTTTGAGATGCTGACATTTTGACGTATTTTAATTTGGCTTGTATTTTGAGTCTGCTGTTGGGCGCGTGAGAAAACGTGCAAAATTTTTATGTATGAGAAAGAGATTTAAAAAGTTTGTTAACAATATGAACAGTAATAATAAAGAGAATAATAAAGAGACCAAAGTTGAGGATAAATCAAAGGCTGAAAATAGTGAGCAGACAGCAGAAAATGAACAGGATATGCCTGTAGAAAATAATGAAGAGAGCGGTAATGCAGAGGAGACAGATGCCGAGACTGCTGCTGAGACAGAGGTTTCTGAGGCCGAGAAAAAACTGTTGGAGGCCGAAACAAAGATAGCAGAGACAAATGACAAATATGTGAGACTCGCTGCTGAGTTTGACAATTATAGAAGAAGGGTGGCAAAAGAGAAGTTGGAGCTGATTGCAACAGCTTCTGAAGATGTCATAAAGGGTATTCTTCCTGTACTTGACGACTGTTACAGAGCGTTAAAGGTTCTTAAGGAGTCAGATGCTCCTGCCTCTGCAATTGAGGGAACAGAGCTTATACTCAATAAGTTGACTGCATTCCTTAAAGTGAAGGGGTTAACGATGATTGAGGCAAAGGGCAAGGAGTTCAATACAGATGACATGGAGGCTGTAACACAGTTTCCTGTTGAAGATAAGGAGCAGAAAGGCAAGGTAATAGATGTAGTTCAGGATGGGTATATGCTGAATGGAAAGGTTATAAGGTTTGCCAAAGTTGTGGTAGGAGCATAGAGGCTGTACAGATTGGCACAAAATAGAGGTTAAGGAGCCTCTTAAAACAAAAATAAACGCTGAAAAATGGCAAAAAGAGATTATTACGAAGTGTTGGGCGTTGACAAGACGGCCGGTGCAGATGAGATAAAGAAAGCATACAGAAAATTAGCTATTAAGTATCATCCCGACAAAAATCCGGGAGATAAGGATGCCGAAGAGAAGTTTAAGGAGGCTGCCGAGGCTTATGATGTGCTTAGCAATCCGGACAAAAGGCAGAGATATGACCAGTTTGGACATGCGGGTGTAAGCGGTGCTGCAGGTGGTGCCGGAGGATTTAGCGGTGGCGGATTCTCCATGGAGGATATATTCAGCCAGTTTGGAGATATCTTTGGCGGCCATTTCGGCGGAGGATTCAGTGGCTTTAGCGGAGGCTTTGGCGGAGGCAGAGGACGCAGAGTGCAGAAAGGAAGTGATATAAGGATAAGGGTAAAGGTTGGCCTCAGCGATATAATGAATGGGGTTGACAAGAAGATAAAGATAAACAAATATGTTCTTTGTCCGGATTGCGCCGGAAAAGGTACCAAATCAGATGCTGACATAAAGACATGCGATACATGCCACGGTAGCGGTGTTGTCACCAAAGTGGTCAATAGCATGTTCGGGCAGATGCAGACCCAGAGCGAATGCCCACGTTGTCATGGAGAGGGCAAGATAATAACCAATCCGTGCCCTAAATGCCATGGAACAGGATTGGTAAAGGATTCGGAGGAGATAACCTTTAGAATACCGGCTGGCGTTGCAGATGGAATGCAACTCACAGTACAAGGTAAGGGAAATGCTGCAAAGAGCGGTGGAATACCGGGCGACCTGTTGGTTGTAATAGAGGAGGAGAGGGATGCAGAACTGCAGAGAGATGGCAACGATCTTATCTATACACTGTTCCTTAATATGGCAGATGCGGTTTTGGGAACAAGTGTGGAGATCCCCGGTGTGAACGCTAAATTAAGGATTAAGATCCCGGCAGGCACTCAATCCGGTAAGATATTAAGATTAAGGGGCAAAGGTATTCCGGATATAAACGGTTATGGCAGAGGAGACCTTTTGGTATATGTTCAAGTTTGGACACCTCAAAATCTTACGGCAGAGGAAAAGGCTATGTTTGAGAAACTCAAAAACTCTCCTAACTTTAAGCCTGCCCCAACAGCGGAAGACAAGGATTTTTATAACAGATTAAAGAAATTGTTCCAATAATTATAAGATGGTATCTTTTAAAAAGATAATAACAGTAATTGCCGTTTGCCTTTTGGTAAATGGCTTTTCTGTTTATGCCGCTGCAGAGGACGGTGCAGGGGAATCGGCTGGTGAGTCGGCCGGTGAGTCGGCAGACGATGTGAGGTTTGTATATCCGTTAAAGATTCCCATGAGTTTGTCGGGAGATTACGGAGAGCTTAGAAGCAATCATTTTCATGGCGGTATAGACTTTAGGATTGGAGGTGTGTGCGGAGCTGAGGTAATGGCTGCCGCAGATGGATGTGTATCAAGAATTTCCGTTAGCGGGAGCGGCTACGGCAACGGGCTTTATATATCACATCCAAACGGTTATGTAACGGTATACGGGCATCTTAATAATTTCTCTGCAGCAATTGAAAAATATGTAAAGGAGCAGCAATATAATAAAGGTATTTTTTTTGTGGACCTGTATCCGGAACCTGGTATGTTCCCGGTAAAGCAGGGGGAATATATAGCAAATGGTGGAAACACAGGATCATCCGGCGGACCACATCTTCACTTTGAGATAAGGGATACGGCAAATGTGCCGCTTAATGTTTTTGCTCATTGTTTCATTGGTGTAAAGGACAAGACAGCTCCACAGATAAGAGAGGTGAAATTTTTTGGAGTAGATGATCGCTTTGCGTTCATAACAAAGGCGTATGTTCCTGCAACAAAAATTGTTTATGTTACGGTAAAGGGCAAAAAGAAAAAAAGATATGAGCCGGCAGTAACACTGCTACCTAACAGGTTCTATGTTGGTATAGATGCCATAGACAGAATAGATGGTATGTCTGCAAAATTTGCCGTAGAAAAATATGAGGTGTTCTTCGATGGGGAGTTGGTTTACAGATTCACACTTGGTGATGTTCCGTTTACGCATGGCAGATATATAAATTCATTGATAGAGTATTCGCAAAAGGTAAAACATGGGAAAATGATGCTAAAGGCTTATTGTGAACCCGGAAATATTCTAAAGGATAGGATAGAGTGCAAAGAGGATGGAATAATAACCCTGCCGAAGGATGGAAAGGAGCATATAGTAAAGGTTGTTGTATCGGACTTTTCAGGTAATAGCAGCTCAAAAAGTTATAAGGTTAAAAGAGGTGCGGATTTTCGCTCCGCAGAACCCGATTCTGTTATAATGCACAATATAGCATACTGGAATATAGCAAATACCGTGTCGGCAAGCGGGGCAGATATTATGATACCTGCCGGAGCGCTTTACAGCAATTCTCTTGTGAAGGTAGACACGTTAAGCGGAAAAACAGGAAATTACTCTCCAATATGGAGCATAGGAGATGCAAATGTTCCGCTCCAGATCCCGGTAAGCGTTAGAATTAAGGCAAATGTCCCTAATGAGCTGAAGGATAAGGCGCTGCTTTCGGCGGTCTCCTCTTCCGGAAAACTTGTCGGCGGAGGTGGAGAGTGGAAAGACGGAGCCATTCATACATCTCTTTATTCATTTGGAAATTATACTGTTGCTGTAGATACAATACCTCCTGTAATTACAACCTCATTAAAGAATAATGCTGTTGTTACAGGCAGAGTGCTATCGTTTAAGATAAGGGATAATTTGTCGGGAATAAACGACTTTAAAGCAGAAATAGACGGGGAATGGGTACTTTACAGCTGGGATGCAAAGACTGCTACCATGTCTGTAAACCTTAATGAGTGTGGGATTAAGCCGGGTTGGCATACAATAGTCATTACCATTCCCGACAACAAAGGCAATATTGGAACACTTACACGTAAATTCAAGAAATAGATACAGATTATGTTACCCTCAAAGACTTCATCCGAAAGGTCACAATTAAACCTTAAGAAAGGAATTCAGGTTATAGGACTTATGTCCGGAACCTCGTTGGACGGCCTTGATATTTGCGCCGTTGATTTTGCGTATGACAATAAAAAATGGTATTACAAGGTGGTCTGCGCAGAGTCTGCAGATTACCCGGCCGAACTTAAGCAACAGTTGGCTAAGGCGCAGCAGATGAGTGCTTTTGAATATGCTTATTTGGACTCTGAGTATGGACATTTTCTAGGAAAGAGAGTTAAGTCTTTTATGCGCAAATATGGACTTATGCCGGATTTCATTGCCTCGCACGGCTCTACAGTCTTTCACCAACCGGAAAAACATTTTACTACTCAAATAGGAAGTGGTGCTGCCATTGCTGCCGAGACAGAAGTAGATACAATATGCGATTTTAGGACGACAGATGTTGCGCTTGGAGGGCAGGGTGCTCCATTGGTTCCTGTTGGGGACAGAGCCCTTTTTGGTGATTACGACTACTGTCTTAATATTGGTGGATTCTCAAATATATCTTGGGATGGCGAAGACGGAGTGCGTCACGCTTACGATATATCTCCTGTCAACTACGTGTTAAACAGGTATATGCGTGCTATAGGCAAAGAGTATGACGAGGATGTCAAGTTGGCGGAATCTGGCAAGTGTAATGAAAATTTGTTGCAGCAACTCAATTCGCTTTCATACTACTCTCTAAGTGGCCCTAAATCTTTGGGGCGTGAGTGGGTAGAGGAGGAGATATTTCCAATGTTAGATAATTTTAAAGATGAAAATGGTAATCCCCTTTCGCTTCCCGACAAACTATCTACCTTCTGCCACCATGCTGCGTATCAGGTGTCTCGGAATGTGAAGAGCGGAAGAGTGCTCGTAACAGGCGGGGGTGCGTTTAATAAGTTTTTGCTTAAGTTGATGAGACAGTATACTCCGCAAGCCGAATATGTTTTGCCCGATGCTCTTACAATAAATTTTAAAGAGGCTCTCATATTTGCTTTTTTAGGTGCTCTGTATGTTGCAGACATGCCAAACTGCATGAGTAGCGTAACAGGAGCAAAATTCAGTTGCGTAGGTGGTGCTATGTATAAGGGGCACAGAAGATAAAATATTTTACAAAAAATTTGATAGTTATAAAATAATTTGTACTTTTGCAGTCCCAAAACAAAACGCAACCTCTTATGAACACGGTAATAGGTGAAATCGTAATGTTGCTATAACAATTAAAGGATTAATACAATGGTAGATTTAATAAAAGTTGCTCAAGAGGCTTTTGCCGGTGAGAAAAAGAATTATCCGGGTTTCAAACCGGGAGATACTATTACTGTTACCTACAAAATTAAAGAGGGTGACAAAGAGAGACTTCAGAAGTTTCGTGGTGTAGTTATTCAAACTAAAGGCCATGGCGCTACAAAGACTTTCACAATCAGAAAAATTTCAAGCGGAGTTGGAGTTGAGAGAATATTCCCTTACGAGTCTCCATTCATCGTTAATATAGATCTTGAGAAGGTTGGTAAGGTTAGAAGAGCTAAGTTGTTCTATCTAAGAGCACTTACCGGTAAAAAAGCTCGTATTAAAGAGAAAACTTTCGCTAAAAACGCATAATCAGATCTGTTTTTTGGCAGTTTGACTCGGCCCCGTAGCTCAATTGAATAGAGCATCTGACTACGGATCAGAAGGTTACAGGTTTGAACCCTGTCGGGGTCACTATTTAAATTTATCTTTGCCCAGATGGTGGAATTGGTAGACACGCCACTTTGAGGGGGTGGTGCCGGTTACGGTGTGCAAGTTCGAGTCTTGTTCTGGGCACTTTTTTTTCAAATAGCACTCCAATTTACTTCCTAACTTTCATGACTCGCCAATCCTCACGTACTAATGTACGCTGCGGTTGTCTCGCACTTAGTTAGTTGTAACTTGTGCGCTATTTGAAAAAAAATATTTCGTGGTGCTTCGCACATTTCATCCTCATCTACTTCCTTAACTTCATAATAAAATTTGTCCTCACGTACTAATGTGCGCTGCGGAAATTTTTTATTTGTTAAGTTGTATATGAGGCGAATTTTAAGAAAAAAATTGTATGGCTCTACGAGCTTTGCATCAAAATCTGCTTCCTAACTTTCGCGTTAAAATAATCCTCACATACTAATGTGCGCTGCGGTTATTTTCCGCTTAGTTAGTTGCATATTTTGCGCTATTTGAAAAAACATTTTTTTCAGTTTTATTTCAGATTTACTTTGTAGTTTTGCGGCATTGTGGAAATTAAATAAATTATAGAGTGAAACTACTTCTTGTAGAAGACGAGGAGTCTCTTCGCGGACTTATTGCAAGAGCTCTTAGAAAGGAACAATATGTTGTAGAGGAAGCATCCACATACTGCGATGCTTATGAAAAGATCAGCTTGTTCTCATATGATTGTATTCTCCTTGATATAATGTTACCTGACGGAAATGGAATAGAGTTACTAAAAAAAATCAAGTCTGAAGGAAAAACATTAAATGTGATAATAATATCTGCTAAAAACTCTTTGGATGATAAGGTCTTGGGATTAGATGAGGGGGCAGATGACTATCTTTCCAAACCATTTCATATGGCTGAACTTCTCGCTCGTGTTAAAAGTGTTATAAGGAGGTGTAACGGGGGATGTAAAAATGGAATAGCCTTTGGAAATGTTCATGTTAATCCGGATAGCAGAACAGTTGAGGTTGACGGTAAGGCATTGTCCTTACTAAAAAAAGAGTATGATATATTAAGCTATTTTTTGCTCAGACCCGGACATATGATAGACAAATCTGTATTGGCAGAGGCTGTATGGGGAGACGACATCTACCTTGCAGATAGCTTTGATTTTATCTATTCTCAGGTTAAGAATCTCAGAAAAAAGTTAGAGGATGCAGGCGCAGACATAGAGTTGAAATCGGTATATAGATTTGGATATAAACTTATTCTTAAAGAGGATAAATGAGACTGATACACTATATAACTGCACGTTTTGCACTAGCCCTTATTCCTGTTATAGCTTTGTGGGCCATGACATTCTTTTTTGTGATGATGGACGAAATAAATGATGAGGCTGATGACCTGCTTGAAAGTTATGCAGAACAATTGATATCACAAAAGCTGTCGGGACAGGAACTTCCTATTGCAAATATAATGACGGACAAACATTATAGCATAATTAGGGTAACACCGTCCTATGTAGATTCGCATTTAGGGATGGAGTATTATGATGCAGATTCCTACATAGAAGAAACAGATGAAACTGAACCTGCCAGATTCTTGAGAATTATTTTCAAGGATAAAGAGGATAATTATTTTGAATTGACAGTATTTACACCAACATTTGAAAAAGATGATTTGATGCAGACCATCCTCTGGTGGATTCTGACATTGTATCTTACAATGCTGCTTACGGTAGTTGTCATTGCACCTATAGTACTCCGTAAAAGTATGAGGCCATTCTATCAAATACTTGAATGGCTTGGCAATTATACACCCGGAGGTCCCCAAAATCATCCTAATGCTACATCAAATGTATATGAATTCATTAAGTTGGAGACAACGGTTTCGGATATGGCAGACCGTTCAAATGAGGCTTTTGAAAAGCAGAAACAGTTTATAGGCAATGCTTCTCATGAACTTCAAACTCCATTAGCGGTCCTTGAAGGCAGAATTGATTTGATGTTGGATGGCGATTCTCTCAATGAGGAGACAATGGGTGAACTTGTTCAGATGAAAAGAGAACTTAATCATTTGGTAAGGCTGAACAAGGCTTTGCTCCTTCTAACAAAAATAGATAATGGTCAATTCCCAGAGGTGAGTGATGTGAATCTGTCGGTATTGCTGAAAGAACAAATTAATCTGTACAATGAGATCTTTGAAGGAAAGAATATTAATTGTAATGTGAGTATTGTAGAAAAGGATGTTGTTGTAAGGATGAATGTAACCCTTGCCACAATAATGATAACAAATATCATAAAGAATGCATTCGTTCACAGTGATAAGGGCGGTGAAATATATGTAACATTATCAGAATCAAGATTGTCTGTAAAGAACAGCGGTATTTCTCCATTAGACGGGGACAGCATCTTTGACAGGTTCTATCAAGGTTCCAAGAAAGAGGGATCCACCGGTCTTGGCCTGGCTCTTGCCAAAACAATTGCAGATAAGAACGGGGTGCGTCTCACGTACACGTTTAAAGATGGAAAACATTGTTTTGATATAATTTTTTTTAGAAATCAGCTATAGAATTTATTATTCCAGATTCAATACAGAATTATGCTATATTTTCGTACCGTGATTTATAAAGATTAAATTAATGATAAAAAAATTTTTGATTGCTATTGTTTCGTTGGTTGTTGCCGGAGTGATCGGTTACTATCTGTCAAATTTGGTACATGACAAAGCTGTTCCTCCAGAAGCGCTACCCGGGGAGGTAAATAGTTTCTTGACCAAATATTTTAAGGAGGAAAAGATTGCTTTTTCTAAAATGGATAGAGATTTTTTGAAGATTTCGTATGAGGTAATTCTTTCAGATGGAACAAAGTTGGAGTTTAACAGCAGTGGAGAATGGAAAGAGATAAACGGACACCATAAAAAAATACCAGATGGAATTATTCCCGATATGATTGCATTGAAAATAGCTGAGTTGTATAGGCAGTCTTATGCAGTGAAAGCAGAAAAAGATGGACGTAATCTTGAAATTGAGCTAAGCAATGGACTTGAATTGAAGTTCGACAAGAATTTTAATCTTATAAGTATAGATCGTTAAAACTTTAACATTTCTAAAATATAGTATGATGAGAGACATGTTTATTACAGCAATGTGCATCTGCTTGATGACACTTGCAGGCTGCGATAAAGCCAAAACTGATAATGATGATTTTAGTGCAAATGCTAAATCAACGCTGGCAAAGATGTATCCGAATGCTACGGATGTTATGTGGTCAACAAAAAACGGATATTATATTGCCAAATTCAATAACCCTGCTGCAGTGCGTTCAATCGATGCTTTGAAGTACGACTTCTCTGTGTGGATTAATAACTTTGGCCAGTGGTGTATGACAGAGAGCGAAATCTCGTATGAGGCTCTTCCAAAAGCTGTTCAAGACGCATTAAGGTTAAGCGAATACTCAGGGTGGAAAATAGATGATATTGACAAAATTGAGAGGGCAGGAATGGAGACCATTTATGTCATCGAGGTAGAGTATAGCTCTGTTAATGGAGAAAAGGAGGTTGACCTCTACTATTCAAAAGATGGGGTTCTTATTAAGACGGTAGTTGATGTAGACCATGATTATGACTATGAGGATTATCTTCCATCTGATGCTGAGCCTGGTGTAGAGCGTGCCGTTTTGGCAAAGTATCCCAAGGCAACCATCATTGATATTGAATACGAAGATGGCGAGATTGAGGTGGAAATTATCCACGATGGTAGAGGTAAAGATGTTTATTTTAACAAGGCTTACGAGTGGTTGCGCACCGAATGGGATGTACGCAGGTCTGAGATTCCCGTAGCAGTATTGGAGTTTATATCAAAGAATTGGCCATCATACAGTATAGATGATGCCGAGTTCACAGAGACTCCGGGAGGGGAATGGTATGAGATAGAGATAGAAAAAGGTGATGATGAAATTAAAGTGATGATAGCACCAAACGGAAAACCTCTTTCTAACTCAATTTAAATCAGAAAATATCTAAATACGTATGAGTTATATATGGCAAACGGGCAACCTACAAGTTGCCCGTTTTGCTATATAGTGTTATAAACGTTTTGCCATCAAAATGGTTGCAGCTGAATGCCGGGGGGGGGCTAACGCACGGCCTGTACAATAGCTTTGCAGCGTCAAAAATTTAACCACAAAGGGTATATAAAGCAGATGAAAAAACTAATATTATTATTGTTATCAATTTTTGTTTTTGATTTAGTAAGTGCCCAGGAAATTGTTAACAGACATTATGTAAGTCTAAGAACAAATCTCCTGTACGATATGGCTCTTGTGCCTAATAAAGGATTTGAATATCACGTAGGCAGTGGCTGGTCTGTTGGAGGCAATTGCGTATTTGCATGGTGAAAAAATGAAAAAAAAATCGTTTACACAATTTGCAACTTATGATTTTGGCTCAGACATAAAAACCTGTATTGGGAAACAGATATCAACTCCTCATTTTGATTTGTAAGGAGTTGAATATTAAGATGATTTTTAAGGCGCGTAAAACAAACAGATCACAGAATAACCTCTTTTTAGGCAACTTCTTATATTTTTTTGTACCTTCGTGAATCAAAACAATCTTATAAAACAATGGTTGAATTATACGAAAAACAGATTAAAGAAACAGATGACCTTATTGATATAGCGGAGCTTCTCACAGAGGATTCAAAATTCAAGAAAGGTGTCCTAAAATATATCTCAAATCCTTACGACTCAGATATAGAAAGAGTTGGAAAGGGGGTGTTTACGGTTGCCGTAGCAAAAGCAGAGGCTCCTAATTCAGACAAATATGATGCTGCAGAGGCTATTACCATTGCAAATTGTGCAGCTATGGCAAGGTTGGCATGTACCGGAGCAAGGTATCTTACCACCAAAAACACAGATGACAGGAGACTTACAAGCCTTGGGCTTATAAAGGATAAAAAGTATATAACACCAATGGCTTTTGACAGCAAGGGAAATACGCTGTACCTTTTTGGCAAAGCTCCGGACGAAAATGATTATCAGATAAACGACAATCAGCTTGAAATGTTGGTAAAGGCTATAGAGAAAGGGTACGTGACAAGTGCGCACTACATCTCAACAAACGGCCTTTTCCTATCGTTGGTTGAGTCTGCCGCTCCAAATCAATTGGGGTTTGATATTACATCCGATGCAGAGATGGAGGACAAGGATTTTCTTTTCTCAAAGAGCCGCTATTTTGCCATTGTGGCTGTAGATGAGGAGCAGGAGAACGATTTTGTTGACTATATGTTCAACAACGATATAAACGTAACCCTGCTCGGGCATGTAACCAAGGGTGAGCTTAGGATGGACGAGCTTATTTTTGGGCACATAACAGATTATATACCGGAATAGCCATAATCTTAATTCCCTGTTATGGAGTTAGATAAGAGTAACGGAAAGATAGCGGAGATGTTTGATAAGATCGCACTTAAGTACGATTTTCTTAATCATCTCCTCTCTTTTAATATAGACAGGTTTTGGCGCAGAAAGACGGTGAGATGGGTTATCAGGCAGGCATCTGAAAAATTTGGCACTCACCCTAATCTCTTGGACCTTGCATGCGGCACCGGTGATCTTAGCGGACTGTTATATAAAAGGGGGGCGAAAGTTATAGGTGCGGATATCTCAAATGGAATGCTCTCCATTGCCAAAAAAAAGAATGACAAACTGATGATGTGGGCAGATAACAGAAGGCGGGATGATAGATGGTATATTAATAATCTACCCGAATATAAACAGTTTGGAGCGGAGAATGTTTTGCTTCCCGACAAATCATGCGGGGCGGTTACCATTGCTTTTGGGTTCAGGAACTTTGAAAATAGGGGTGCAGCGCTCAAAGAGATATTGAGAGTTTTGGAGAGTGGCGGCTCTCTTGCAATCTTGGAGTTCGCCTACCCGAGCAATTTCTTTGCAAAATGGGTCTTTAATATGTATTTCAAATATTATCTGCCGATTGTAGGCAAGGTGGTATCCAAGGATAAGAAGGCTTATAAATATTTAGTAGACTCTGTAATAGCCTTTCCAAAGTATGATACTTTGAAAGAGGAGATTGCAGGTGCCGGGTTTGCAGATGTGCATTACCAGCGGCTCACCTTTGGTATAGCCTGCCTGTATATGGCTCGAAAAATATAACAGACGGGTTTGTCGGGAAGCATATTATATTAAAATAAAAACGGAGCGGGGCGATGAATTATTCTGTATGGCAAATAGTATCTGCGGTACTCTATATTATGAATATGGGGTTGGCGGTCTATATTGCCGGTACAATGATTCTTAGAAAGCAAGACCCTGTAAAGACGCTCTCCTGGGCGATTGTGCTTGTGGCTCTGCCGTATATTGGCATAATTATCTACCTTTTCTTTGGTCAGAATTACAGGAAAAAGAAGATTTACGGCAAGAAGGGTGATGCGGATCTGAGGGTTAGAAAGTCTCTTTGTGCTAAACAGAATGAATATCTTAGTGATAATTACGATGATATAGATGCGAACGAGTGGGGGTATGTTAAACTGCTGAGGCAGAATCTTAATGTTGGGTATTACCCGGTGGAGTTTAATAAAAGCATAGATTTTTTCTTTACGGGCAGGGATGCGTTAGATGCCATATACAGTTCAATAGAGGGGGCAAAGAGATATGTGCATCTTCAGTTCTATATAATTGAAAATGACAGGACAGGGGCAAAGTTTAAGGACCTGCTTGTAAAAAAAGCTCGCAGCGGGGTTGAGGTGAGGATTATTTATGACGGGTTGGGAAGCTATGCGTTAAAGAGAAAGTTTGCAGAGGAGTTGCGCAGTTCCGGGGTTGAGGTTCTGGTATTCTCACCTGTAAGGTTACTGCTTCCAACCTTTACACTTAACTACAGGAACCATAGAAAGATAGTTGTTGTAGATGGAAAGGAGGGTTTTATTGGAGGGGTGAATATTGCAGACAGATATTATTATGGAACGGAGTCCGGTGATTGGCACGATACGCATATAAAGATTGTGGGTGATGCCGTAACCTCATTGCAGAGCTGTTTTCTGCAGGACAGATATTTTATTCTTAACAAGAATCTTAAACGTAAGAGATATTTTCCTCCAAAATTGGAGATGAAAGAACCTGTTGAGATGCAGGATACAATAATATCCCAAACTATTGTGAGTGGCCCTGATAGTTTTTGGTCCGGGATTATGCTGTGCTATTTGGGTGTTATTTCCCAAGCTACTCACCATATATATATAGTATCGCCATATTTTACTCCGTCTGAAACAATCCTTAATGCAATAAAGATTGCGGCACTTGGAGGGGTTGATGTTAGGATTATGCTTCCCGAAGCATCGGACTCAAGGATAACGCATTGGAGTACAATGTCGTATGTGCAGGAGTTGTTGGATGCCGGGGTTAGGATCTATCTTTTTGGCGAGGGCTTTAATCACTCTAAGGTTGTAACCATAGATGGAAAGATGGCTATTGTTGGTTCGGCCAATATGGATATGAGGAGTTTTGAACATAATTTTGAGATAATGTCACTTATTTATAATGAAAAATGCGCAATGGAGGTTGAGAGCCAATTTGAAAAAGATATAACTTTGTGCAAATTGGTTACCAATACAAAATGGAAGAAGCGTCCGGTGGGGGAGAAGGTAAAGGAGAGCTTTGGCAGGTTATGGAGCCCGCTTTTATAGCTTTGGCTTTGGCATTGGCTATTTTTAGAGTAAAGAGAGCTTTGGCGGTGGCATTAGCGTTGAATTAAAATAATTGTAATATAAAACAGTATGGACACACAAAAGAAAAACTATTTGTTGCCAATTATCATGATGTTTGCACTCTTCTTTATGATTGCATTCATTACCGGATTGCAGAATCCGCTTGGCGCTATTGTCAAATCACAGTTCAGCTTGGATAACCTTGGCTCTCAACTCCCCAATTTTGCTAACTTTTTGGCTTACGCATGTTTTGGTATCCCAGCCGGATTGCTTCTCCAAAAGGTAGGATATAAAAGAACAGCTCTTACGGCTATTGGAGTAGGAATGCTTGGTATAATAATAATGCTTGTAGCCGGTTTTGTTGGAGGAACAGGAATGTGCACATTCTACATATATCTGTTTGGAGCATTTGTGGGTGGTATATCAATGTGTATGTTAAATACGGTTGTAAACCCTATGCTTAACACCCTTGGAGGAGGCGGAAACAGAGGTAACCAGCTTATTCAGCTTGGTGGCTCATGTAATTCAATAGCTGCAACAATAGCACCCGTATTGGGCGGTTATGTAATGGGCGGTATGGTAGCCAACGCACAGATAGCAGATGCAGCAACAATATTTTATATAGCATTGGGTATCTTTGCATTAGCCTTTGCAGTGCTCTATATAATGGCCATTCCGGAGCCAAGATTGGATAAGGTGAAAAAAGACAAAAATGATAAGCACAGCCCACTCTCTTTCAGACATTTTATACTTGGAATAGTTGCAATTTTTGTTTATGTTGGTGTTGAGGTTGGTATTCCTAACATAGCCTTTCAGTTTATGACAAGCGGTCTTACAATGGATACCACAATAGTTGGTTCTGTAGTTGGAACATACTGGTTTCTTATGCTTGTAGGCAGACTTATTGGAGCATCTGTAGGGGCAAAAGTATCATCAAAAACAATGCTCACCTTTGTTGCAACCTTAGCTTTAGCCCTTGTATGCTTAGCTATCTTTATGCCTATTGATAATCAGGTTGTTATGCCTGTATTCAAATCAGATATCTCATTTGGTATGGCTAAAGTTCCGGTTAATATTATGTTTTTGATTTTGTGCGGATTATGTACCTCTGTAATGTGGGGAGGTATATTTAATCTTGCTGTTGAGGGGCTTGGAAAATATACAGAAGCTGCTTCTGGTATTTTTATGGTAATGGTTTGCGGTGGTGGTATTCTTCCTCTTATTCAGGGTGGTATTGCAGATGCAACATCATATTTGACAAGTTACTGGCTTGTAGCTGCTTGCCTTGCATATATTCTTTTCTATGCTTTGGCGGGTTCAAAAAATGTTAATGGTAATATATCAACTAAATAATTAAGATATATATAAATATAGAAATATGGAAATAATATCACAGCATCCTGTTCAGGCACATAAAAAAACATTAGTATTGGAGAACAGCAATGTAGAAGAGCAGTATATTATGCCAAAAGAATATGTAGTTGGAGTAGATATTGGGGGGCAAACCTCTAAAATAGGAATAGTAGACAGACGTGGAAATATTGTATCACAAACTGTTATTAACTCCAGATATGGAGCAGATGAGGCCTCTGTTTTTATAGATAGCCTTTGTAATGCAATAAAAGAGTTAACATCAAAAGTAGGCTTTGACAGCATTCAAGGTATTGGAATAGGGGCTCCAAATGGCAACTATTATCAAGGAACAATAGAGGATGCAGCAAATTTGGCATGGGCAAAAGGAAAGGTGATAAAGATTGCAGATGAGGTGTCTGCAAGATTGAACAATATTCCTGTGAGGGTTACCAACGATGCAAATGCAGCGGCAATGGGTGAGATGACATACGGTGTAGCCCGTGGAATGAAGAACTTTATAATGATAACCCTGGGAACAGGTGTAGGTAGCGGAATTGTAATAAACGGAGAGGTTGTTTATGGAAATGACGGTTTTGCCGGAGAGTTAGGGCATACAAGAGCAGTAAAACATAACGGTAGACTTTGCGGTTGCGGCAGAACAGGTTGCTTGGAGGCATATACCTCTGCAATAGGGGTTGCCAGGACTGCGCAAGAGTGGTTGGAGATGTCCGATGAGCCATCTATTCTAAGAAATATTGCAAAGATTACATCTAAAGATGTCTATGAAGCGGCTATTAAAGGTGATGACTTGGCAAAGCGTGTCTTTACCTTTACCGGTCATATGTTAGGTGAGAGCTTTGCAGATTTTGTTGCCTTTAGTGCACCCGAGGCGATAGTTCTTTTTGGTGGCCTTGCCCGGGCCGGCAAATTAATCATGGATCCTATAGTTGAGGCTATGGAGGCCAATCTCCTCTCAATCTGGAAAGGCAAAGTTAAGGTCATCTTCAGTGCGTTAAAAGAGAGCGATGCCGCCATACTTGGCGCCAGCGCTCTCGGTTGGTAATTGCTATGCAATTACCAAACAGCCGAAGGCGCGAGCGGAGCGAGCTAAAAGCGTTGCGAAGCAACTGCACCAAGCGAAGACCTCTGAGCAGCGATGCCGCCATACTTGGCGCCAGCGCTCTAGGTTGGTAATTTTGTTAAAAATCATCCTATTCTACTGCCTAACTTTCACGACTCGCCAATTCTCACGTACTACATGTACGCTACGGTTGTCTCGCGTTTAGTTAGTTGTATAATAGGCGTTTTTTAACAAAATAATGCAGAGGTAAATCATTTTTGGCTTTTGTGTCCCGCCAGGGAATTGAACATATAGAGCATTTTTGGCGTTGGCTTTGGCTGTTTTTAGGATAAAGACAGCTTTGGTGTTAGCGTTGGCTAAAATTAATTAGCTAAAGCCAAAGCTGTACGTAGGCGAACAGCTTTTGAGACAGAGTAGGCTATAAAATAGAAGACTGCAAATAAAGAATATATAAGATAAAGTTAATATAAAATACAATGTACAAGATAGTATTTTTAGATGCCGCTACATTGGGCGACACATCATTAGAAAAAATAAAGAAACATGGGAAGCTAATCTGCTACCCATACACACAGCCAAATGAGGTGTTTGAAAGAATAAAGGGGGCAGACATAATAATCACAAACAAAGTTTATATTGGGAAGGAGCAGATAGATTCGTCACCATCCCTCAAACTTATATGCGTAGCTGCAACCGGAACCAATAACGTAGATATACCATACGCAAGCTCAAAAGGTATCCCGGTAAAGAATGTGGCAGGTTATTCAACAGAGAGCGTGGTGCAGATAACATACGCCCTTTTGCTCTCATTGTGCTGTCACATAGAATATTATGACAATGCTGTAAAGAGCGGAAGCTATTCAAAAGGGCAGTCATTCACAGACGTTACAAAGACCTATATGGAGTTGTCGGGAAAAACATTTGGAATAATAGGCTTGGGAACAATAGGCCATCGCGTAGCAGATATAGCCGCAGCCTTTGGAATGAATGTGGTGTACTACTCAACATCTGGAGTTTCGCGTTCAGACAAATATAAAATGGTGTCATTGGAGGAGCTGCTCAAAACATCAGATGTTGTCTCCATTCACGCACCACTAAATGTAAAAACCAATAACCTTTTAACCCTTAATGAGTTAAAGCTTATGAAGCCAACAGCGTATCTAATAAACATAGGGCGTGGCGGAATAGTAAACGAAGCAGATCTTGTAACGGCAGTAGGGGAGAAGATCATAGCAGGAGCCGGTTTGGATGTATATACTAAAGAGCCGCTGCCGCTCAATTCCCCATATCTTTTGCTTCCCGACAAATCCTCATTTATCTTTACTCCGCATATTGGCTGGGCAAGCGCAGAGGCACGCGAAAGGCTCGTATCATTGATGGCAGACAATATTATAGAGTTTAAGAATACAGGTAGGTAAAAGTGCTTTGGCGTTGGCTTTGGCTGTTTTTAGAGTAAAGAGGGTAGATAGCTTTAGCGTTGGCATTGGCTATAATTGAGTTAATAGTTGAGAGTTTATAGTTTATAGAGAAAAGAAGAAAAACTTTTTGTGATTATATTGCATGAAAATAAAAAATTATGAAGGATTTAAGAAATAAAGTTATAGTCATAACCGGAGCAAGTTCCGGAATAGGATACGGAGTAGCAGAGGAGTTTGCAAAAGAGGGAATGAGACTCACAATAGCTGCCAGAAACATAGACAAGCTGAACGAGATGATACCTCATCTCAAGGAGCTTGGAGCTGTAGATGTTTTGGCAGTCAAGACAGACGTAACCAAAGAAGAGGATTGTAAAAACTTAATAGACAAAACGGTAGAAAGATTTGGCGGAGTAGATATACTTGTAAACAACGCAGGAATATCAATGAGAGCCATGTTTAAAGACCTCCATTTGGATGTAATTAGAAACCTTATGAATGTAAACTTCTGGGGAACGGTTTACTGTACTAAATATGCCCTTCCGTACCTGTTAAAGGTACAAGGCAGCGTTGTTGGTGTAATCTCCATAGCAGGCTTTAAAGGGCTACCTGCCCGCACAGGCTATTCGGCATCTAAATTTGCAATCTATGGCTTTTTGGATACCCTAAGAGTTGAACATCTGCCTGAGAAACTTCATGTAATGATCTTCGCTCCGGGATTTACAGCATCTAACATTAGGAACGTTGCGCTTACAGCAGATGGCAGCCAACAGGGAGAAACCCCTCGCGATGAAGGTAAGATGATGACAGCCAACGAGGTGGCACGTAAAATGGTCAAAGGCATCAAGAGACGCAAGAGCCAGATTATTCTTACCCCAATAGGAAAACTTACAGTCTTGCTTAATAAATTTTTTCCTCGCCTTGTAGACAGATTGGAGTTCAATTATATGAAGAAAGAGCCAGATTCGCCATTTGGCCAAAAGTCATAATAAAAGTGGATATCTATATGCTTCCACCATATTGGGGAGGTTTGGGATGATGCTTTACGGGTATTTTAATGGATGTTTTTAACGGATGTTTGTTAGTGGATAGCAACAGTAACATTATTCTTTTTTCAATCCATGAACAATAGCTGGCAACCATCATCACACAACTCTTGCCAGACCCCTGCTGCCCAATTATATTCAAGAAAAATATCGTTATCGGAGAAGAAAGTCAGGTGACAAGGGACGAATCCGGTATTATGACCATAAGCATTTATGATTTCCTGCTGAAGGACAATTCATTGGAACTGTAAACCTTAAATATCCTGTTGCAAAAAACTCATCTATGCGAATACAGGAAAAATTACGTTATGCTACCTCTATTTTAGAGATACTAGTTCAATACACACTAAATTTGTAAAAAAGCTAACAAATACAGATAGCGTTGTAATTTTATACTCAAATGATGAAAAACACATCTTAGCTATAATAAATGGCGTTGTTTTTACGGTCTCTTGCAAAGAGACCGTCATAGTTTAGGGCTATCTCAATAGTGTATAGTATAATTTAGACTGTAGATTTATCTGTTATTGTAAAGAGTTAGGGCATAATCCCAATTCGGCGGCTTTCTGCTGCATAAGTTCCACAGCGGCATCATGGTTATTTGGAATAATACCATCAAGAATGGCGTTTTTTACATACTCTTTAATAATGCCAATCTCCCTGCATGGCGGTATGTTATAACGTTCCATAATAAGCTCGCCTGTAATGGGATTCTGAAAGTTACGTATAGCATCCTTCTCTTCAACCTCAACCATCTTCTGCTTTACAAGCTCAAAATTTCGTTTATGACGAGCTACTGTCTTGTCGTTCTTGGAGGTTATATCTGCATTGCATAGGATCATAAGATCATCTATGTCATCTCCGGCATCAAAGAGCAGACGCCTTACGGCCGAATCTGTTACCTCCTCCTGCACAAGGGCAATGGGCCTAAGATGAAGCAATACCAATTTCTGTACATACTTCATCTTCTCGTTAAGAGGAAGCTTAAGCTGCCTGAATATCCCCGGAATCATCTTGCTGCCTATAAACTCATGGCCGTGGAAGGTCCAGCCGATACCCTCTTCATATTTTTTTGTAGCAGGTTTGGCTATATCGTGCAGAAGAGCGGCCCATCTCAGCCATAGATTATCAGATTTGGAGGCCACATTGTCAACAACCTGCAATGTGTGAGCAAAATTGTCCTTGTGCTCTTTGCCATCTACATTCTCAACACCGGCCAATTTGCAGAGCTGTGGAAAGAACTCCTCCAACAGGCCTGTGTCATACAGCAGTTGCAATCCTACAGATGGTTTTGGCGATAGCAGTATCTTGTGCATCTCCTCGCTGATTCTCTCAATAGAGAGTATCTCTAACCTTTTCCTGTTGCGCTTTATGCTTTCCAAAGATTCCGGAACAATGCTAAATCCCAACTGTGATGCAAACCTCACCGCCCTAATCATACGTAACGGGTCATCTGAGTATGTGGTATCGGGGTCTAATGGGGTGCGGATAACCTTCTTATGCAGATCTTCAACACCTCCAAACGGATCTACCAAAGAGTCAAAATCCTCTTTCTGCAGGCTTAGAGCAAGTGCATTTATTGTAAAATCCCGCCTCTCCTGATCCTCTTTAAGTGTTCCGTTCTCAACTATGGGTTTCCTTGAATTTGCTCTGTAAGACTCCTTTCTAGCACCCACAAACTCCAACTCAAGCCCCTCTTTAATCCCCTTTACACCATGGATATTTATCATTGCCGTTCCAAAATTCTTAAACACGCTCACACGCGAATGCAGTACCTTGCCAACAGCCTCGGCAAGCTCAATACCGCTTCCCTCCACAACAATATCTATATCCTTGCTAAGCCTGCCAAGCAGACAATCTCTAACATATCCGCCTATCACAAAAGCCCTTACGTTAAGTGCACGGGCCTGCTCGGCGACAATTCCAAATATCTCGTTATCCAAAAACATATCTACTCTCCCTTTGCCTCAAAATAAGAAGGAATCTTATTTACATATTCATACCCCTTTTCTCCAACACCAAGCCTGCATACGTACACCACCTCACCGTTGGTTATTACAAGATACCTTGCACCCAAGACCATATTGTATCTAATGGCCTGTTCCATAACGGATCCATCCAATTTGACGCTCGGAGCCTTGCATTCAAAAATTACCAAAGGGGCTAAGCTTCTGTCAAAAGCAACAATATCGCATCTGAAACCCTTTTTACCCAATTTAATGCTGTATTCGGCGGAGAGAAGTCCAATAGGATATCCCTTATTGCCAACCAACCATCTTATAAGCTGTTGTCGGACATTCTCCTCCGGGGTAAGAGCAACCCTTTTCCTCCTTATGGGGCAGAAAACCGTATGTTCCATCTGCAATAATTTTTGCCAAAGATATAAAAAAGTTATACTTTTAGCTCATAAAAAGAGAGATATATGGCAATGTCCTTTAAAGAAAAAAGAGATATAAGAGCAGAGCTCTTGGAGATAATCACAGATATTAAAAACCATAAATTTGCACCGGTTTATCTTATCTGCGGAGATGAGCCATATTATGGAGATCTTATAATAGATGCGCTATCTGAGTACGTGTTGCAGCCGCAAGAAAAAGACTTTAACTTTATAACACTGTATGGCTCAGATGTGAACGGAGGTCAGATAGACAATCTTGCCAAAAAATATCCTATGTTTGCCGAGCATCAGCTCATAATTGTAAAGGAGGCACAGAACATAAGCAAGCCTGAACAGTTAGAGCCATACCTCTCCAATCCGCTTCCCGAAACCGTTCTGGCGCTCTTTTACTCATCCGGCACTCCTGACAAACGCACAAGTTTCTACAAGACATTAAAGAAGAATGCTCTTGTCTTTGAATCAGAGCCTCTTAAAGAGACAGAGGTAGAGGGCTGGGTAAAAAGATACCTGCAAAAACGCAATATAGGGATTGAACCCGAGGCACTCACCCTTTTCTCAACAAACGTGAGCCTCTCTTTAAGGACAATTGTTTTGGAATTAGAGAAACTTATTAAGGCGCTTCCCGACAAAACCTCAACAATAACTACATCTCTTGTTGAGGAGAATATAGGTGTAAGCAGGGAGTACAACATATTCCAGCTTAACAGGGCCATAATAGAACGTAATTCTGCCAAAGCGTTAAAGATAGCAACCTATCTTGGAAACAACAGCAGAAAATTCCCTATTCAGGCAAATCTCGGTGGAATGTTTTATGAGTTCTACAACCTCGAAAAGTACTATGTATATACAAAGATGGGAGGGAGTAGTACCGGTGCAAAATTCCCATACTCACCATCCTATTACCAGATAGGTATAAGAAACTACAGCGGCAGGGCACTTATGAGGATTATAGCATTGCTAAATGAGTATGACTTTAAATCAAAAAGCAGCGACTCCGGCGTTGCTACGGACGGAGAGCTGCTTATAGAGCTTGTCATAAAGATCCTATCTTTATAAAATAATGGAAAGGAACAAAAATTCTAATAATTCTGTCCAATCCTGTTTTGTGCCTATAGTTTATCGTCTATGAATCTTGGAACTCTGTGAGAAACAGAGGTGAAAATCTCGTATGGGATAGTATCCAAAACCTTAGCATGGTCAGAAGCCTTTGGATTCTTACCAAATACAGTTACAACATCACCAACCTTGGCATCTGTATCTGTAACATCCAACATACACATATCCATACAGATATTGCCTATTGTAGGTACAAGTACTCCGTTAACGGCAAACTTTACATTGCCCCTTCCGTAGTGGCGGTTAAGCCCGTCTGCATATCCCAACGGAATGGTGGCTATCCTTGATGGTCTGGTTATCTTGCCCCATCTTCCGTATCCTACTGTACCATCCTCAGGGTTCAGCTCCTTTATCTGGAGAATCTTGCACTCCAAAGCAGCAGCAGGTTCTGCATTAGACTCCTTTACAGCGCTGATTCCGTATATTCCAATACCAAGTCTTACCATATCAAACTGATATTCAGAGAAACGCTCTATTCCTGCAGAGTTAAGTGCGTGTCTTATAAATTTATAACCAAGGCACTTCTCCAATCTGTCTGCAAGTTTAATGTAAAGGTTAAGCTGTCCAAGAGTAAATTCATCCTGTTTAGGATCGTCAGAAACGGCAAGATGTGTAAATGCGCCCTGTACCTTTACCCTGCACTCCTTAGATGACAGAAACTCCAAAAGCTCCGGAAACTCCTTTTCCATAAATCCTAATCTGTGCATGCCGGTATCTATCTTAATATGAACAGGGTAGTCCTTTACGTTTTTAGCCTCAAGAACCTTGTTCAACTCTTTTAGAGCAAATATTGTTGGAATAGACGGCTCAAGGTTGTGTTCTACTATTGTTTCAAAATTGTCATATCCTGCAGTAAGAACCAAAATGTGGTTGTTTACACCACCCTCTCTTAGTTCAACGCCCTCTATAGGATGGGCAACTCCAAAATAATCAACATTTTCCAATCCAAGTGCATGAGCAAATTCTACGGCTCCATGCCCATAGGAGTTGGCTTTTACCAATACAAGAAGTTTTGTTTCTGGTTTAAGTTTAGACCTGAAATAGTCATAGTTGCGGCGAAGATTCTCTTTTCCTATCCTGAGCCGTACAAAATAATCTCTGTTCATAATAAATATTTTTGAACGAAAAGTTGAAAACGGTTTAATTACCCTGTCTGATCATTTTGAGATGGAGTATTAACCGACCCAACATCTGAACAATGCGACAGAAATCAAATCTGTTTTCTGTTTAGGTTAATATTATAGTATTAATTATAGTTCAACAAAAGTAAAAAAAATATGGAGACGTTGTTACAGTCTCCATTTATCTATTTCATTATTGTGTTCCATATGCCAATAAAACAGATGTTGTTAAACCGGCGATTCCTGTAATAAGAATATTCATTATAACTCTCTTTTTAAGCAAACTGTATATGTGCCAAAATTGTAGGCTGCCAAAGTTGATACTGTTTCTGCAAGAACTTCATCCTTCTTAAGGTCTTTGCTCTTAAAGATAAAGACTATATTCTTTGCCGATTTAAGCCCATTTTCATCAAGCTCCCGCATTGTAAAATTCTTAACGCTCTCTTTATCTGCACCGCTGTCAATTAACATCTGTTTAAAGAAGGTGTCAAAGTTTTTTCCTGCTCTGAAATTGTAAAAACAGATTGTTTTTGAGTCTGCTATATCCGGCATATCACCTGCTTGGCAGAAACTTTCATCATGCGCTAATTCGTATGCCTTTTTGCAAACATTGTAACCACCAATATAACTGTTAAGTTCCCCTCTCATAAAGAATCCTGTAACGAAAGCCGCAGATAGAAGTGTTGCTCCAAGCGATTTTATAGACCTGTTGGTATTATTTAGTGTGATTAGAGAGATGAGCCCCCCTAAGGAGAGTATGCTGCCAATTACCAAAAGCATAGTCTTGTCATATTGTTGATCCATGCAGGTTACATAGTACACAACTGCAGGGAGTACAAACAGAAAGATTACTGCCGGCAATGCTATACACCAGCGTAGAATGCACTCTTTTTGTATAAATGGTTTCTCTATTGCAGCCAAGTGTATTATAAACGGAAGTGCCGGCAAAAGATATATCTCTAATTTGGAGCTTATCATGCTAAGCATTGCTATGGTAACCATGAATACCGTAAGGTAGAGCTTCTCTAATGATGTTGTTGTGTGTGGTCTGAGCCATCCATTTATAACAGTTGCTGCAATAAACAGGCTCAGCGGTGCTGTCATATACCAGAAACGTGCAAAATAGTACCAAAACGGTTCTTTATGGTAAAAGGCATCTACGGCTCTGTCTACGGTCTGGTGGAAGAGCAGGTTGTTAAGATACTCGCTGCCACCTTCTGTCCATACCAAGAAGAACCATAGTGATGATGACAGTATAAGTACGAGCCAGGTTCTCCATCCAAAGCAGAGATTCCAACATTTTTTTAGTTTCTTCTCCCATAGCAGAAATGCAAGAGGAGATATAAGCGGTATCATAAGTCCAAGTGGTCCTTTGGTGAACAGGGCTAAGAAGAGGAATATTGCAAACAGCCATCTCCATTTGTCAATTCCGGTATTTGAAATTGCCCCTGTTTGGGAGCTTGATTGTGCGGTACGCAGTTCGTATGCTCTATAGAAAGAATAGATGGAGAGGACAATGAACATGGTCATTAGCATATCCATCCTGGCAACCACTGCGGCCGCAAGAAAGAATGCAGATGTGAACATCATGGTTGTAGCTGTTGTGGCAGAAAACCTCAGCCTCGAACTGAACCTGTTCATTACAAAGGCCGTGACAAGGGCCGGTATAACGGAAAAGAGGTAGATGATAAAATTTATATGCCTGCCAAAGAGTGTCTTGGCTCCCATAATGAGCCAGAGGTACAATGGCGGCTTGTCTGCATAGACCGTTCCCTGGTAATAGAAAGCAAAGAGATTTCCGTCCTCAAGGGCTTCGTCTGCAATACTGAGATATTTAAGTTCGTTGTCGGGAGTAAAATCTCTAAAAATCAATATAGGACAAAGAGCAATGAAGATTAAAAGTAGTGTTAGCAGTTCACTGCTGTTTGCCTTAAGTTGTCTCATGTTATATCTTTTTTGTGTCTAATTAGCTTTTTTTTGCATGCGTTGCTTGTGCAAAATTACAAGATTTCTTGTATATGAGACAAACCCGAACGATTGTCCCAAGATTAACACGGGGTCTTGCCTTACAATGGCGTACGATACTATTATAAGAGATCCTGTTAGGCTTATTATCCAGAATCCGGCCGGAAGGACAGATTCACCGTGTGCCCTTGAGTAGAGGAACTGATACACAAATCTAAGTGTAAAGACAATCTGCCCAAGCGAACCGTATATTACAAGCAGCAACGGAATATCGTCATTCTTAAAGCATTGCTCCATAAACATCTGACAGTCTGAGAGGATGTAGCATAAACCCGCAATGGGGGTAATGTAGAAAAGGATCCGCAACAATCCGGGAACTTTCCTCCATGCATCCTTTTTGTTAAGATTCCAGATATATATGTAGTATGCTATAACTTGTCCCAACATTATTGAGAAGTCGTCTCTGAACCAGCCGTAGATAAACAGCAGATAGGAGGCAATCATGCTCAACGCCCAGAATATCACAGGAGATACAACTTTTTTTGCCCTCTCGGACATTATCCACTGTATTAATATTCTGGCAGAGAAGAGGAGTTGTGCCAACAAACCAACGGTATATAGTACAATATTGTCCATTAGAAGTCTGTCTTATAGGTAAAAGTTGTTTCCTCTAAATTGTTGTCTTTTATATTGTACTCTATGTATCTCTTCTTCATCCATCTAAATGCAAAGCAGTCTTTGAACGGCCCTACAAGCCTGTTCCACAGATTGTACTTTGAAACTCCTGCCTCTCTTGGGAAATGCCTTACGGGAACCTGCATCATCTTTCCGCCTGTCTGGAGAGATATAAGGGCGGGGAAGAAGCGGTGCATTCCTGTAAACATTGGGATTCTTTTTGCGTATGGGGTCTGCAGAATCTTTAACGGGCATCCGGTGTCTTTGGCTGTGTCCTTTGTCATCATCCTTCTAAAGCCGTTTGCAAATTTAGATTGGAACTTTTTGAACCACGAATCTTTTCTGTTTGCCCTTATTCCCATTACGAGCGGGTACTCTTTTATATATGGAAAGAGCAGTTTAAAGTCTTGAGGGTTTGTCTGCAGGTCTGCATCTATGTAGCCTACATATGGTGAGAATGTATGGTCGAATCCTGCTTTGATTGCTGCACTCAGCCCTCTGTTGCCTGCAAATTCTATATAGTAGAAGTCTTTATTCCTCTTGCAGATCTCTTTTGCGAGGTTACCGCCATTGTCCTTGGATCCATCGTTTATAAATAGCACACAGCTCTTTATGCTGCTCTCTTTAATGAACCCTGAAAGTTCTCTCTCTAAGCGGGGCATATTGTCCTCTTCGTTGTAGAAAGGTACAAGTATCGTGAATTGGTAGTTGGCAGTCCTGTTCATGGTAACTGTTTGCGCAATAATTTTTTAAAGTAAATAATAGTTGTAATATCTTGTCGTTACTTTTTATTGTAGCATCCCTTTTTCTCTAAGTTTTTCTATATCAAACTTATGTAGTGGTAACTCCTTTATCTTTATACATCCGTCCCTATCTGTTAGGTACTCTCTCTCTCCAACGTTGAGGAGCGGGTTGCAGATACTGAGCTTCGGCTTAAAAAACGGGGTTGAGATACCGGCTATGTCTAACAATGTGTGGAATACAATATTGTTAGATACAGGTGTATCTCTGTGTTCGACTGCAAAATTATGCTTTTCTTGGTGATTTTTTATGAATTTTGCGGAATTCCAGCATAAAAATGGGGTGTGAAGCTGGTAATATGTAGGAATTGGTGATGCGTGAAGGAATCTGTTGCGGCTGTCGTCCATCAGATCCTCTCCGTGATCAGACAGATAGAGCAGCGAGCTCTCTGCATCCTGAGCCTCTATTCTCCTTATCACTTTTGCTACAAGGTCTGCAGTGCTTATTATGCTGTTGTTGTATGAGTTTATAAGCTCCCTTTTGTTCTTCACAGATATATACTCTGCTTTGTCGGGAAGAAAATAGGCAAACTCATCTGTATATCTGTCCTTATAGTTAAAGTGCGAACCATACAGATGCATGATAATGAGTAAGTTGTTTTCTCTTTCCGTTTGCAGCAGGGTATCCAAGTAGGAGAGAAGCTCATGGTCCAATGCCCACATACTTTTGTCCCTTAGAGATACTTTGTAGTCTGCAGCATCGTAGTAGTGTGCCGGGAACGAGCCGTTATATTTCTGGTTGGTAAAGAACGCGGTTTTGAATCCCGCCTCGCCAAAGGCGGTTACTATGCTTTTGGAGGTGTAAATTATCTCATGGTTAGATGCTTCGGCAGGGGAGAGGATCATTGGCACAATCTTGTGCGTTGTATTGGATTGTGTTAGCATATTGCTGTATGCCACCAAGTTACTTACCGTATCTAACGGCATGTAGTTGTTTGGTTTGTACCCCAACATTCCGCAGTTGGCGGCTCTTTCTGTCTCACCAAGAATGAGCACCACTATCTGTCTGTTATGGTTGGTGGTGTCTGCAACTGCGTTGAAGGTGAATCCTTTACTGGTTTCAGGATATGCTTCAACCCTTGCCATCTTCTTTATTGCAAAGCCAAGGTTGTAAAAGACGTTGTATGGGTAGAGATCTTCATTGGCAATATATAGCGGAGCAATATTCTTGGCAACTGTAAAGAATACCCCACCGGTTATGAGTATGGCAAGACCTCCGCACAAGGCCTTTTTCCTGTATCTCTGCTCTAACACCTTTTTGTTTCTTACAGAGAGTATGGCTATGTAGATTCCAAATCCAAAGAAAACGATAAGGAAGATTATGGCAGGAAATATATTAGAGAGCAGTTCGCCTGACTCCTTTGGATTGGTGGTTGCCACATTAAGGAACATGTCAACTGCAATTGGTTTGCTGCCAAAAAGCACTAATATCACAAACTGAAATGCGTCAAATATTAACTTTGGAATAAGTATAAGGAACATTGTTCCGGGTTTCTTGAACACCGTTAGCAGCATTGTCTGTATCGCCAATGGAATTACAACAAGGCATATCTTGCCTGCCCAGTTCATCTGCTCCGTAAAAAGCATTATGCTACTTGTGAACATAAGCTCTGCGAGAAGTATGCAGAACGCAACCTTCTGGTTATGGAATATGCTGTTAAGCCGGTGAAAAATATTCTTTAAAATGTTATTTAATCTGCTCATTGTTAATTTAATCTGTTTTCTGCTTCCCAACAATCAATCCTCTTAAAAGGCTTCGTTGATTGCAAACATAAAAGCGCTCTGTCCGCTCTTTCCCATACCGTAATCCAACCGTACATTCATCCTCTTCTTAAACTCCCATCTGTAACCAAAGCCAAAATTTGGGAGCGTGTGAGACCATCTGAAATTGTTGGCATCTCCCCAAACATTGCCGGCTCCAACCCATACCACAACGCCATGCCTGTTATATATGTGCTGTCTGAGTTCCGCCTGAGCGGTTACCATATTGTTGTCTCTGTATCTTCCCTCGTAATAGCCCCTCATTCGGTTGGTGCCGCCTAACAGCGCCATTGAGGTCCAAGGAACGTTACCGTACCCAAAGGTGCTGTATAAGTCTGTTGCCAATATGCACCCCTTCCATACCTTTTTATAATAGTTGAACTGCACCTCTGTCTTAAAAAACGGCCTGCACCCCGGATAATTAAAGACCTGTTGGGCAAGTTTGGCATAAATACCACTGTAAGCTGCAGTCATATTGTCTCTTGTGTCGTACGATGCAACCGCTCCGTATGTGAATGCTCTGTGTATTCTGCCCTCACCGTTTATAAGATCTATGTTAGAAAACCGAGATCCCATTACATATTCAAAACCTGCCGACGGCCCTATAAAAAAACGCGGTGCAGCTTGATACAAAAACGATCCCAAAACAGATACCTCTCTTCTAAGATAATCGCTCTTGTTGTTGTCATTGTTGCCATCTGCGTATCCCAATCCCCAGAAATTACTCGGATATGAGTTAAAATAGGTTGAGTAGTCTATCCTCCATCTATCCCGTGTAAAGATATTGTTTCCCCTTATACCTATAATATAATAGCCTGTTGTTGTAACATCACCGTACAGAGACACATTGGAGAGCGGCGTAAGCGAATCCCCCCTGTTTGTGCTGTACACACCTGCTGCAACAACCCCAATCCCCAACTTTGTGTTGCTCGAATAATGAGGTCCGCCAATTACACTCACATCAAACCTCTTGTCGTTTTTCTTATTGGCATCTGCAAAGTAGTGATAAATCCTCTGCCAGAAATTCCTGTTCTCCCTCTCTCTCATCGATACATAATCCTCGGCAGACATTACCGTATATGCCTTGCCGCCATTTGCAAGCGTATCCGGGTCATTTGTTGCCAACTCTTTATCCACGGCCTCATTTCCGGCAATCTCACCTTTTACAAACTCTTTTGCTCCGGCCTCGTCTGCACACAATACTATAACCAACGATACAGCCGCCACCCAAATATGTGATCTTGTCATCAATACGCGATTTTTACATTATCAATCCACAACCTGTTTACAGGGTCTCCTATGTAAGCATCTCCGTGGCTCGACGAGAACCTAATTATTATATGTGTAGGCATCTCATCCTTGTCTGCCCAACCAACCTCCAAGATAGGGACTTTCTCCCCTTTTGAGTTTACGGTGTAGTTTGATACATCCTCCGGGATGAGCCTCATATATGATTTGTAATAAGACTCTTTGGTAATATCGCCGTAGTGAATAGGCATAGTGTAACCGTTCACCCAACCGTTGGTAGATTCTGTTATTCTGTTAAAACCTGTCCCAACCCTTTTTGCGTATACTCTTCCCGACGAATCCTCCCATCTCCTCTGGAGCATCACTATGCATTCCGCATAGTCGTTGTCTCCAAGTGGAGACGGCTTGCCAAGGCCCGATGCCTTTACCCTGTTGTGTCCTACAATAGCCTTATAATCAAATGTCACCCCTTTGGGTCTGCCGGTGAAGGGTATTCCAACCCTTAGTTTACTCTGAGGATTCTTTGTGTCTTTTATAGGTTCATGCATATTTCCCAAAAAGACTGTGCCTGCGGCAAGAACATTAAGATTTACTATGCCTAAGACCTTAACACGCTCTATCCTTGTCTCTAACCTTACGCAGTAACCATCCCCACGTTTCTCAGGAAACACAGTGTTACTGCATTTTACTATACCGGAAACTATTGCAAGTACATTTGAGTTGGACCATACGCATCCGTAAGGGTTCATATATGGTTTTACCCCCTTGATGGTATCCCCTTTGGCAATTTCGTATACATACTTTGTGTTGCCGCCTATAATTGCAGACTCCTTTATCTCCCTTACTCTCCAATTATCAAATTTTCCCCACTTTTCAATATTTGCAGCGGCATCCGATGCCTTTGTCGTTTCTGCTGTGGAGGCTCTGTCCTGAGCATTCAAGAATGTGAATGTTAATAGTAGTATTGCAGTGAGTGCAACCTTTAAATATCTGTAAACAAAACTATAGCCCATAATACATGTACCTCCTCTTAAAACCTAACATCCTTTAATTATTTTTGTTCAAGTTTTCAGGGAGCCGGTTAAAATAAAACAACTCCTTTTAAGTTTAAGCAGGTTGGTTATAAATAGTAAAACAGGTTAAGGGTGACAAAGATACTCTTTTCTTTAATAAAGAGTACATCACTTTGATATTTGTAGATTCATTGAACAGTAAATCAAACTACCGGAACATTAAAAAAAGCATATAAAAAAAGCAACCGTTCATTGTCGGTTGCTTTCCTAATCGTCAAAGTACCAGTTAGGTTAAACTATTTAGTAGCTTCAATAGATACCTTTCTGAACTCTTTCATCATTTTAGAAAGTTCGATGGCTGCTTTTCTTGCGCGTGTGCCGGCTGCCTTGTTTCCTTTAACTGCCTGAGCTTCAGCGTCTTTATTAAAAGCCTCGAACTCAGCTCTAATTTTTTCTAGTAGTTCGTTCATTGTGTTAAATTTTTACGGTTAAAAATGTCAACGGTAAAATTAATTAAAATAATATATATTTGCAAAAAAAATCTATACACCCCCCCTTAAAGCTGTTTGATTTTCAGCAGTTAGAAGAGGATTCTAATACTTTTTGAGCTATGGAGTTTTCATTTAAAGAGATTATTGGTGCCTTTATGGTTCTTTTTGCGGTTATTGATATAACAGGCTCAATACCAATTATTTTAGATGTAAAATCAAAGGGAAGTAACGTAAGGCCGCTGTTTGCAGCTTCTGTGTCGTTGGCATTACTTATCTTCTTCCTTTTTGCCGGGGATGCGTTGTTGGCGTTGTTTGGAGTTGATATAAAATCTTTTGCCGTAGCAGGTGCAATAGTTCTTTTTGTCCTTGCCATTGAGATGCTTATGGGGGTGGAGATAATGAAGTATAACGGGCCGGGCGGAAGCGCTACCCTTGTTCCGGTTGTATTTCCGTTGATAGCAGGTGCCGGAACACTTACCACACTAATAGCGTTAAGAGCGGAGTTTCATGTGGAGAATATCATTATTGCCATAATACTCAATATGATACTTGTCTATTTTGTATTAAGGCATCTCTCTTGGATTGAACGCAAGTTTGGCAACAGCGTTATCTATATTCTCAGAAAATTTTTTGGAATAATTCTTTTGGCTATTTCGGTTAAGCTGTTTGCTACAAATATTATGGAGATGTTTAAGATAAGTTAGCGGTTGTTTTTTTACAACTGCCAACTTATCCGTTTATAAGTTTTTGGGATTATGTACATTGGCAATGTTCATTGCTCTGTCGCAACCCAAAAAAGCAAAGTTCTTTATGGTCTCTATCGCCTTGTCTATAACAAAAGGCAGCTCCTTCTCCTCCTCCTCTTTCCACTCTCCAAGCACGTAATCTATCTGTTGCCCCTTTGCAAAGGCATCGCCTATACCTATTCTCAATCTGGCGTAGTTCTTGGTTCCTATAAGCTCGTTGATATTCTTAAGGCCGTTATGTCCCCCGTCGCTGCCCTGTTTCCTAAGTCTCACAGTTCCAAGTGGAAGTGCAAGATCGTCAACAACCACAAGCAGGTTTTCAATCTTTATCTTCTCCTGCTGAAGCCAGTAGTTTACAGCTTTGCCGCTAAGGTTCATGTATGTAGATGGCTTAAGCAGAATGAGCTTGTGCCCTCTGTAAGAGACCTCTGCCACAGAACCGTATCTCGAAGACAAAAAAGAAGTGCCGGCTTCCTTTGCAAAGGCATCCAGCACTTTAAAACCTGCATTGTGCCTTGTATTTGAATATTCTGCTCCTATATTGCCTAATCCGGCTATAAGAAAGTTCATAAGGCACAAATATTTAGTTCAGACTATTTCTTAGCTGCCGCAGCTGCTGCATTTGCAGCACCAAGAGCTGCACGGGTCATCTTAACAGCACAGATGATAGTGCTCTTAGGAGAAACTATCTGAACATTCTCGTAAGAAAGATCGCCTGCTACGATGGTCTTGCCAAGCTGTAGGTTGGTGATATCAACAACAACATTGTCAGGAAGATTATCCATATCTGCAGAGATTTTAAGCTTTCTTGCAGATACAAGAAGTTTACCACCCTGCTTAACACCCTCTGATACTCCGGTGATAACAACAGGTACATCTATGATAACAGGTTTCTCATGAGAGATAGCAAGGAAGTCTACATGAAGGATAGCGTCTGTTACAGGATGATACTGTGCATCGTGGAATACACACTTGTATGTTTTGCCCTCAACCTCAATATCAATGATAAATGATTTAGGGGTGTTGGTTACTTTTCTAAGCTCTTTCTCGCTTATAGAGAAGTTAACATTCTCAACGTTTGCGCCATAGATAACGCATGGTACCTCACCGCTTCTTCTAAGCTGCTTAAGGTCTTGTTTGTTGCCAATCTTTCTGGCATTTCCTTTAAATAATAGTGTTTCCATAATTAAAAAATGTGTTACTCAGCCTGAATATGCAGGCCCCATTGCACCAAAAAAGATGCCTTTTTGTCTGGCGCGAAGGTAAGGTATTTTTTTGTAACCACAATAAAAGTTTATAGTTAATAGTTAAAAGCGTTGGCTTTGGCGTTGGCGTTAGCCTTATTTTAGATGAAAGTGTATGGTTTATAGTGTAAAGAATGTAGAGAGAGTAAAGAAAACATTGCCATGGCAAAGCTCAAACAAGTTTGCCTTTGCTCATTTGGCTTACGGAAAAGGTTCGCTTTCGCGCAGCTTTTCCTCGCCATGGCAAAGCTCAAACAAGTTTGCCTTTGCTCATTTGGCTTACGGAAAAGGTTC